>Ga0066370_10000024_pt1 | contig 25886 bp, 26 predicted proteins | sample Knorr_S15_td_Sur_FD_70971 | JGI IMG/M metagenome (GOLD analysis project Ga0066370, IMG submission 70971) | Marine microbial communities from Southern Atlantic Ocean transect - Knorr_S15_td_SurfaceA_ad_5m_LV_A | ecosystem: Environmental > Aquatic > Marine > Oceanic | place: Southern Atlantic...
GTTTCCGAAAGACTAGTTTCTGTTAAAAATGAAACAGCTATGTTAACTACTTTCAACGAAGCTGATTTGTCAAAAATATTTGATATTAGAAAAAAGTTTAAGGAAGCCTTTTCTCAAAAGTATGGTGTAAGTCTTGGTTTTATGAGTTTTTTCACTAAAGCTGTCACAAGGGCACTTGAACTTTATCCTGATGTAAATTCCATGATTGATGGTAATGAAAAAATTTCCTATAACTACTCTGATATAAGTATTGCTGTCTCTGGTCCAAAAGGACTGATGACTCCAGTGCTTAGAAATGCCCAAGAATTGTCTTTTGCTGCTGTTGAGCAAGAGATAAAAAGACTTGCAGATAATGTAAGGAATAAATCAATAACGGTGGATGATTTAACTGGTGGTACTTTTACAATATCAAATGGAGGAGTTTTTGGGTCAATGCTTTCTACACCAATTATTAACCCTCCACAATCAGGTATTCTTGGAATGCATAATATTATTCAAAGACCAATTGCTGTTGATGGAAAAGTTGAGATAAGACCCATGATGTATTTAGCTTTATCATATGATCACAGAATTATTGATGGCAATCAATCTGTTGGATTTCTAATTGCTGTCAAAGAAGGAGTAGAGGATCCAGAAAATATTTTAATGGATGGAAAAGTTAAAAAATCCCTAGGACTTAATTAATTTGATTGATACTCACACCCATTTATATTTAGATCATTTTAAGGATGATATTGATGATGTAATTCATAGAGCAGTTGCTGTTGGTGTCAAAAAATTTTATTTACCATCAATTAGTTCAAAGCATAATAAGAGTATGCATGATTTGAAAAATAAATTTCCAAATAGAATTTTTTGCATGATTGGTCTTCATCCTTGTTACGTTGATCAAAACTTTGAATTGGAAATTGAATTTGTAAAAAAACAAATTAAAGAACATGATTATAAAGCTATTGGGGAAATTGGAATAGACCTATTTCATGAAAAAAAATATTTTGATCAGCAAGTAATTGCATTTGAGGAACAAATAAAATTATCTATTGATTATGACATGCCGATTGTAATTCACTCTAGAGACTCTTTTGATGAAATTTTTGAAGTTCTTCAACAATTTAAATCAAACAAACTGAGAGGAATTTTTCACTGTTTTACTGGTAATGTGGAACAGGCCAATAAGATAATTGATTTAAATTTTCATTTAGGAATTGGAGGAGTTGTAACATTTAAAAATGGAAAAATTTCAGAATTTTTAAGTTCTGTTCCAATAGAAAGGATTGTTCTGGAAACAGATTCTCCATATTTAGCTCCGTCTCCTTTCAGAGGGAAAAGAAATGAGAGTTCATATTTGACTATAATAGCTGATAAGCTATCAGAGATATATAATTTAGATGTTTCAGAAATATCAAGAATAACACAGAAAAATTCCTATGAAATTTTTGGTGATTAATATATTTAATTAGAGAGGTGGCCGAGTGGTTTAAGGCGCACGCTTGGAAAGCGTGTATTCTAGAAATGGAATCGTGGGTTCGAATCCCATCCTCTCTGCAATTTTTAATTTAAATTCTCAATTAAAAAATCTACAATGCCTTTATTTGATTTGTCTATAATTCCAATTCCTGGAGCATAAACAACATTTTTAATCTTTAAAGAGTCTGCTCTGTTTTTTAAAAGTTTAGCGTGTAAAGGATTATGATGAAAATCAGCAATATTCTTAGGTTTTGTGTTTTTACCATAATTTATTATAAAAATAGGAGGATCATTGGAATCCATTTTTTCAAAAAAGTCAACTTCCGAAATATAATTTTTATTAAAAGATCTTTCCATCCATTTTTCAGTATCCATCTTTCCAAGATACTTTTCAAAAATAGATTTTAAATATGCTTCATCAACGTTTGCCATATCTTTCCATCTATTTAAATTTAGTGAATGAGCTGCGGCAATTCCAACTATGCAAGAAACTTTTGTGGATTCACGAAGGACGAGATCTTTACTTTTTTTATCTGATAGATCATCTTGTAATCCAATCCATAAAGATGAAGTTGCTCCTGCAGAGGCTCCCATTAGAGCTACTTTATTTTTCAAGAGGTTAAATTTGTCACTGTAAAATTTTAAATATTGTAATGCTCTCTTAGCATCGTTAAATGATGTTAATAAAAAGTCATCATTATTTTTATATCTATAATCAATTGTAGCAAATGAAATATTGTTTTCTAATAGGCTTTTAATTCTTTTAAAATTATCCTTGGAATAAGCAGCATTTTTATTTCCTGATCCAAACCCTCCTCCGTGGATATAAAGAACAAATGGAGTTTTTAATTCAGTACTTGCAATCCACAAGTCAAGTTTATTTTTTTTATCTGTACCGTAACTGATATTTTTAAATACTTTGTAATTATCAACTTTAATAATAGAATCAACATTTACAATATTTTTTTGAGAAAAAATAAATGAAAGATTAAAAATAAGAGTAAGAAAAATTAAATTTCGGATCATATTTAAAGTTAGCTAGATAATTTTAAAAAGCATAATACTTTAAAAATTTAGCAGTTATTAATGTTCTGTTATATATAACCAACTAATTTATGACTGCGCAATTTTTTTATCTTTATATGCTAAAAAATCAATATAAAAATGATCAACATATTTAAACCAAAATTTAAATTATTTCAAACCCTCATTCTACTTTTTACATCTTTAATATTTATTTTAAGTTGCAATAATTCTCATGTTAATAATATATGGACTTCCATTGATCCATTACCATTAGACCCAGATATAGAGGCTCAAATCGATGAGATTCTTCCTAAACTTACTTTAGAGCAAAAGGTAGGTCAAGTAATTCAGGGTGACAGTGATTCAGTAACTCCCGAGGATGTGAAAAAATATAGACTAGGATCTGTTTTAAGTGGAGGTAATTCTGCTCCTGGTCCTTTAAATTATGCTGAAACAAAAGCATGGGTGGAATTAGCAGACAAGTATTTTAATGCCTCAATTGATGATGAAGGTGTTGAAATAGCTATACCAATAATATGGGGAATTGATGCTGTTCATGGACATGCCAATTTAAAAGGTGCAATAATTTTCCCTCATAATGTTGGGCTAGGAGCCACAAATAATCCAGAATTAATTGAAAAAATCGCAAAAATTACAGCTCATGAGTTAACTGTTTCAGGACATGATTGGACTTTTGCTCCCACACTAGCAGTTCCTCAAGATCTAAGGTGGGGAAGAAGCTATGAAGGTTTTTCTGAAGATCCTGAAATCGTAAAATCTTATGGAGATAGAATAGTGATTGGCCTGCAAGGTGCATTTGGATCTGAAAATTTCATGGGTAGTGGTAAAGTAATTTCAAGTGCAAAGCATTTCTTAGCTGATGGAGCTACAGAAAATGGTGTTGATCAGGGGGATGCTTTAATAAGTGAGAAAGAATTAAGTAATGTTCATGCTGCTGGATACTATAGTTCAATACCTGCAGGTGTTCAAACTGTAATGGCTTCTTTCTCAAGTTGGAATGGAAGGAAGCTCCACGGTGATAAAGAGCTTTTAACAGATGTACTGAAAGAAAAAATGGGTTTTAATGGATTTGTTGTAGGTGATTGGAATGGCCATGGTCAGGTTCCAGGTTGTATAAATACTGATTGTCCTCAATCATTAAATGCCGGGTTAGATATGTATATGGCACCAGATAGTTGGAAAGGACTTTATGAAAGCACATTACAACATGTAAAAGATGGAACAATACCAATAGAAAGATTAGATGATGCTGTTAGAAGAATTTTGAGGGTAAAGCTATTATCTGGAATTTTTGAAAAAGGCCCACCAAGTTCAAGAGTAAATGCTGGTGATGAGACTCTTCTGGGTTTACCTGAAAACAGAGAAATTGCAAGACAAGCTGTAAGAGAATCAATGGTGCTTTTGAAAAATAATAATAACGTATTGCCTATTGATCCTTCTAAAAAGATTCTAGTGATAGGTGATGGCGCTGCAAGTATTTCAAAAGCTAGTGGTGGTTGGACTCTTTCTTGGCAGGGTAATAATCATACTAACGACGAATTTCCTAATGGAGAATCTATTTTGAGTGGGATTGAAGAGATTGTAAAAAATGCTGGAGGAGAAGTAATATTTTCAGAAACTGGAGAAACTTCTGATTCAGCTGATATTGTAGTTGCTATTTATGGAGAAGATCCTTATGCAGAATTTCAAGGAGATAGAGAAAACCTCGATTACATTTCAAAGGGATTTGATACTAATAATTTATTAAAATATAAAAATATGAATATTCCTGTTGTGTCTGTCTTTTTATCTGGTCGTCCAATGTGGACTAATCCAGAAATTAATAATTCAGATTCATTTGTTGCTGCTTGGTTGCCAGGAAGTGAGGGTGGTGGGATTGCGGATCTACTTTTTCAAACTAATCCGTCTTTTGATTTCAATGGAAAATTGTCTTTTGCATGGCCCTCCTCTGCTTTAGTATCTGAAAAAAAAGAAGCACTATTTAATCTTGGATATGGACTTACATACAAAAGCAATAAGCAGATAGCTTCATTATCTGAAAGTTCTGGTTTAGAAAATTCTGATGTAGCTTCAACAGGTGTTTACTTTAGCAAAGGTGCACCTGTATCTCCATGGGACTTATGGTTGATTTCAGGAGAATTAGAGAAACAAATTGCTAGTTTTCCAACATCCGTTGGAGGTCTGATTGTTAGTAAAACTGATCATTTAGCTCAGGAAGATGCTTTAAGAATTAACTGGACACAGGGAGACGAAACTAGATATCAACCTTCAAATCAAGGTGATTACTTCAGAATCTCTACCATTGAACCTGATGATATTTCAAGACAATCTAATGGAGCTATGAAGCTTGCATTTTATGCGAAGTCTTTTTCGGGGCCTAAAGAAACAATTAGAATTGGTCAGTGTGATAATCAAATTAATTGTGATAAAACTCTAGAATTAGAAATTAGTAATGATTGGAAAGAATATATGATTAGCTTAAAAGATTTTGAAAATCTTGGTATAGAGATGTCTAATATTACTTCTGCTTTTTTAGTTAAAGCTGTGTCAGGAATAGATATTGGCTTAAGTAATATTCGTTTAGAATAAGTCTCACATCACGAATTAATTTTCTTAACTTGAAAAAAAACCAAAAAATGTATAATTCAAAAATATCTGGATTAGGTAAATATCTCCCTGATAATGTTGTTACCAATGATGATCTCTCAAAAATTATGGATACATCAAACGAGTGGATTATTGAAAGAACAGGCATAAAAGAGAGAAGACATATAAAGAAAGGTGACGGGGATACAACTGCCACAATGGGAGTTAAGGCTGCAAAAATTGCAATTGAAAGAGCCGGAATTGATAAAAATGATATTGATCTAATCCTTTTTGCTACTCTTAGTCCAGACTATTATTTTCCTGGAAGTGGAGTTCTAGTTCAAGAATTACTAGAGATTCCAACTTGTCCAGCAATGGATATTCGGAATCAGTGCTCTGGTTTTATTTATGCAATTTCAACCGCAGATCAATTTGTGAAATCGGGTATGTATAAAAATATTTTAGTCATTGGCTCCGAGAATCATTCTGGAGGTTTGGACATGACTACCAGAGGTAGGGGTGTTTCAGTAATTTTTGGTGATGGGGCTGGTGCTGCAGTTATATCTCGTGAAGATGATCTTACAAAAGGTATCTTATCCTCTCATTTACATTCTGAGGGTAAACATGCAGAGGAATTATCTTTGATTGGACCTAGTACCAACAGATGGGTCCCAGAAATTATTGATGCAAATGATCCAGAGGATATTTCTTACTATCCATATATGAATGGCCAATTAGTATTTAAAAATGCTGTTGTTAGATTTTCAGAGGTTATCATGGAAGGTTTGAATCATAATGATTTAACTCCAGACAAAATTAATATGTTGATACCTCATCAAGCCAATCTCAGGATATCTCAATTTGTTCAAAAGAAATTTGGTCTTTCTGATGATCAGGTTTATAATAATATTCAAAAATATGGAAATACAACCGCAGGTTCAATTCCAATTGCTCTTACTGAAGCTTGGGAAAATTCAAAAATAAATGATGGCGACATAGTAGTATTAGCAGCATTTGGAAGTGGATTTACCTGGGGAAGCACAATTATAAGATGGTAACAAAATTTAAGTAAATATGTCTTTAAAAAAATTTCTTTTAGCTTTTGCACTTGTTATGGCATACTTTGGTCTTAACTATGCTTTTTTATCAGATCAAAGTTACGACTCAATGAAAGATTATATTGAAACTACAAAGAATGAATTTAGTTATGAAGTTGAGAATATTATTTATGAGGAAGAATGGACAGGATTTCACATTAAGATGATCTCAGGTGAATGGCTAGATAAAAAAAAGGTAGAAGATGTTGAATGGTCCCACTATGTTGATATAGTTATACCAAACGAAACTCTAACTGAAACTGCAATTATGTTTATTGATGGTGGAGACAAAGATGAAACTTATTTTAGACTTGATAGTGTATCTGTGGGTTATGCTTTAAAAACAAAATCTATTATTGTAAATATTCATAATATTCCTTCACAACCAATTAATTTCATTGCCTCAGATCAGGAATACTTTTATGAAGATGATTTAATTGCTTATGCCTGGAGTCAATTTTTAGAGAGAGGTGCCAAGAAAGAAGATATTGAGTGGCTTCCACGATTGCCAATGACAAGAGCTGTGGTTAGATCGATGGATTTAGCTCAAGAGATAGTTGCACAGAATAATAAAAAACTTAATGACTTTGTGGTCTCAGGTGCGTCTAAGAGAGGATGGACTGCATGGACTACTGCTGCAGTTGATGATAGAGTTGTTGGGGTTGTTCCGATGGTAATAGACATGCTTAATCTAGTTCCTTCTTTTGAGAATCACTTTAGAAGCTATGGCGAGTACTCTCCTGCAGTTCAGGAATATGTTAACTATAATATCCCTGACTGGATGGGAACAGAAGAATTTGAGGTGCTTATGAGCTATGTTGAACCATATTCTTTTAAAGATAAATTTACTATGCCTAAATATATTATTAATGCTGGGTCTGATGAGTTTTTCTCTACAGATTCCTGGAGATTTTATTATGAAGAACTACCTGAGAATAAATTGATAAGATATGTTCCCAATGCTAACCACTCTCTTAGTGGAGAATATTTGACCAGAGATTTAATTAGTTTCTTCTACAGAGTAGTAAATAATATTGAGTTACCCGTACTTAATTGGGAGTTATTAGATAGAAATTTGAATGTTTCTTTGGATTATGACGGAGAATACTCTGTATCTACTTGGAAAGCATTTAACGAAAACGGAAGGGATTTCAGGCTATGGCAAGAAGGAGAGCTTTGGAAGAAGTCAAACATGAAGAAAAATGAAAATAACAAATACAATATTGAAATAGAGAATAATAATACTGGTTATCAGGCTATTATGGTTGAGTTTACTCTAGATCCAGACTCAGATTTCCCACTTAAAATCTCTACGGGTCCTTTTGTTTTTCCAAATTCATATCCTTATGAAAAATATGAACCCATTAAGTAAAATAATTTCCTCTAAACAAAAGAATATTATCAAAAAAAAAAAATTTGAATCATATAATAATTTTTATATCTTTCGATTCTCAATTATTGAAAATACTAGAAAAATGAAAAAATTATTATTTGCCTTAATCCTTTCTGTAATCGTAGGTTCAACTACTACAAACTATGCTTTCGCCTCGACTACAATTAATAGTATAGTTACTGTTCAGGATACACAAGATGAACCAATGATGGAGTCTTCAGATGAAGCCCCAGCTGGTTTTACACAAGAATTAAAGAAACGTTTTATTGAAGGTGGTCCTGGTTTTATGGGAATCGTTCTTATATGTTTAATTTTAGGATTAGCTATTTCAATTGAAAGAATAATTTACCTTAACCTTTCAACTACAAACTCAAATAAACTAACAGATGATGTTGAAGATGCTCTCAAATCAGGAGGTGTCGAAGCTGCAAAAGAGGTTTGTAGAAATACAAAAGGTCCTGTTGCTTCAATTTTTTATCAGGGACTTGACAGAGCAAAAGATGGAGTCGAAAGTGCAGAAAAAGCTGTTATATCATATGGTGGTGTCCAAATGGGTCAACTTGAAAAAAATGTTTCATGGATTTCACTCTTTATAGCATTAGCACCAATGCTTGGTTTCATGGGAACTGTTATTGGAATGATTAATGCATTTGATAGAATCGAAGCTGCTGGAGATATGCAACCTTCACTTGTTGCAGGTGGTATTAAAATAGCACTTTTAACAACTGTATTTGGTCTTATTGTAGCAATTATTCTTCAAGTTTTTTATAATTACATAGTTGCAAAAATTGATTCAATAGTAAATGATATGGAAGATGCATCAATTACCTTAATTGATATTCTTTCTGCTCAGAAAAAATAGTATATTATGAATCTAGAAAAAATAACTAGAATTGGGTGTATAGCCCTCGGAGTGCTAGGGATGATATTTTTATCATTAGTGTTTTTTACTGGTGATGATAGTATTAAAATGTCTGCTGCCTCTGGTGATTACGGAGTAATTACACCAATAATTTTACTTAGTCAAATTGTATTATTCATTGCTGTACTAGTCACTTTAACATTTTCTCTAAGAGGAATAGCTAAAGACAAAGCTAAAATGAAAAATGCAATAAAGTCCACAGGTTTATTCCTTTTGGTTGTTCTAATTGGCTTTCTACTCTCAAATGGAGTTGAAACTCCGATGAGAGATGGAAAAGTTCTTTCTGCAATGGGCTCAAGATTGGTTGGCACAGGTATTAATGTATTCTTTATCTTAACAATCATTGCTGTTGGTTTAATGGTTTTTCCAGGAACAAAAAAAATATTTAAAAAATAAGAAATGGCTAAAAGAAAAGCACCAGAAGTTAATGCAGGATCTATGGCTGATATTGCCTTCCTACTTTTGATTTTCTTTCTAGTAACCACAACTATTGAAACTGATAGTGGAATAAATAGAAAGCTTCCTCCAATGGAAGACCAAATTGATCCCCCTATCATTAGAGAAAAAAATATTTTTACTGTTGTTGTAAATAAGAATAATCAATTATTAGTTGAGGAATCATTAACAGATATTAAAGATTTGAGAGGCCTTGCTGTTGATTTTCTTGATAATGGCGGTGGCTCTGGTGAAGAAGCTTGTGATTATTGTCAAGGTAAAAGAGATCCTAGATCATCTGATAATCCAGACAAAGCTATTATATCATTGAAAAATGATAGGGAAACTGAATATAAAATATACATAGCTGTTCAAAATGAGCTTGTTGCTGCTTATAATGAGCTTAGGAACAGAGAATTTTCCAGATTGAATCCCAACCTTGGAATATCCTATGTTGAGGCTGATCTAATTTATAGTGATCCTAGGACATCTGCAGATGATAAAGCTAGCTTAAAAGATAAGTTAGATGTTGTTAAACAATTATATCCTCAGAAATTATCAGAGGCTGAACCAAGTAAAGTAAATTAATAATGGCAAAATTTAATAAAAAGAAAAGTGGAGATCTACCTGCAATATCAACTGCCTCATTGCCTGATATTGTTTTTATGTTATTGTTCTTCTTCATGGTTGCAACTGTTATGCGTGATAGTACCTTAATGGTACAAAATACTCTGCCTGCTGCTGATCAAGTTCAAAAATTAGATAAAAAAGATAGAGTTATTTATATATATGCTGGTAAGCCATCAAGTAGATATGTTGACACATATGGTACTCAGGCTAGAATTCAATTAAATGACAAGTTTGGATCTGTAGAAGAAGTTGGAGCATTTGTTCTTGCAGAAAGAGCTGCTAAGCGTCAAGAACTTCAAAATGTTTTAACTACCGCACTGAAAGTTGATAGTGACACAAAGATGGGCATCATCAGTGATATAAAGCAAGAACTTAGAAAAGTCAATGCTTTAAAGCTAAACTATACAACTAGAGTTGGAGACTACACTCAAAATTTTAATTGAAAAAAGGTTTTTTTTACTTTTTTTTCTGCTGTTCTTCACCCAATTAAGTTTTACACAGTCTGGTATAAGTAAAGACTTTTATAGAGAAGATCAATTCTATTTTGGGTCTAGTTATTTTATTCAAACAGTACCTATTGAAAATTTCAAACAGAATGGTTTCTCAGGAAATTTCCAATTTGGCTTTGTAAGAGACTTACCCTTAAATAATAATTCTACTAAAGCGATTGGGATAGGACTTGGATATGAGAGAAATTTTTTCACTTCTAATATTCAGCCTATTGAGACTGATGGTAATATTGATTACAGAATTGTTATTAGTAGATTTCTTGAATCTAAAAATAAAATATCTTTTTCCTCTTTTGTAATTCCTATTGAATATAGGTGGAGAAGGTCATCAATAGATCAATATAAATTTTGGAGAATCTATACTGGATTAAAAATAAAGAAAAATTTCCCGCTATATTCAAACCCGTCATATGGATCAGAAATTACTATTGATGAAATAGAAGATTGGACAACTTCAATTTATTTAAATGCTGGATATAATACTTGGAATGTTTCTTTAGAATATGATTTGAACCCAATATTGAAAAATAAAAAAACTAGTAATGGAGAAAATTTAAATGTTAGCTTTTTCAGACTAGGTCTTGTATTCTATATATTATAGCTCTTTTCTTAGTCTTGCAACTGGAAGATCAAGCTGTTCTCTATATTTAGAAACTGTTCTTCTTGCAACTTTGTAACCTTTGTTAGATAAAACCTTTGATAATTCTATATCTGACATAGGCTTAGCTTTATCTTCACTTTCAATAATCTCTGTCAATGCTTTCTTAATTTCTAAAGTCGAAATTTCATCACCATCTTTATTCTTCATACCTTCAGAGAAATAACTTTTTAATAATTTAATTCCATATGGGGTATCAATATACTTACTGTTAGCAACTCGAGAGACTGTAGATATATCCATATTAATTTTTTCAGCTATATCTTTTAGAATCATTGGTTTTAGATCAGATTCCTCTCCTGATAAAAAATAATCATTTTGGAATGTAACAATAGCATCAACTGTTTGAAATAATGTTTGGTATCGCTGTTCAACAGCCTCTATAAACCATTTAGCTGAATCCAATTTTTGTTTTAGAAATTGTACAGCTTGATTTTGTGACTTTGATTTATTAGGGTCGTTTTTGTATCCCTCTAATATATTTTTATATGAATTTGAGAGTCTCAACTCTGGCGAATTTCGCTTATTTAATTCTACAACGAGTTTTCCATCCTCAATTTTTAATATAAAATCAGGAACTATAGTATTATTAGAAAATTCACTCGTAATCGATCCTCCTGGCTTAGGATTCAATTTTGAAATTTCATTTACTGCATCCTTTAGTTCACTATCAGATAAATTTAACCTTTCAGAAAGCTTAGAAAATTTTTTCTTTGAGAATAATTCAAATTCAGATTCAATTATTTTAATGGAGTTTAAAATTGACTCTTTATAATTAGTTTTCTTATTAAGCTGAATTAAAAGACACTCTTGAAGAGATCTGGCACCAACTCCTGGAGGTTCTAGGTCTTGAATTTTTTTTAGAACAGATAAAATATCATTTTTTGTAGTTATGATATTTTGTGTAAAAGCTAAATCATCAATTATATCCTCAATTTCCCTTCTTAGGTAACCACTCTCATCAATACTGCCAATCAAAAATTCACATAATGGTTTTTCATTATCATTTAAAATCAAGTTTCTAGATTGATTTTCTAGGTATTGGTGAAAACTAGGAGATGATTTTGTTTGAAAATTATTATTCTCTTCATTAGTTGAATAAAAATTCTGACTAAAATCATCATTCGTATCCGATAGATAGTCATCAACATTAACATCCTCATTTTGAATATCTGAATCAAATTCGCCTTGTTCACCTTCAAATGATTCACTACCATGCTCAAGTGCTGGGTTCTCCTCAATTTCATTCTTAACTTTTTGCTCTAACTCAGCTGTAGTCATTTGAATCAACTTCATTAGTTGAATCTGCTGAGGTGAAAGCTTTTGAGATAACTTTAATTGTAATTTCTGATTAAGCATATTTATAGCAAATACTTAAACAAAAATAAGAAAAGAATTAATTCTTACTAGAATGAAGCATTCTTCGGTGTTCGTGGATAAGGTATTACATCCCTGATATTCTGCATTCCAGTGCAAAACATAATTAGTCTTTCAAATCCGAGACCAAATCCGCTGTGTGGAACAGTACCATATTTTCTTAGGTCTATGTACCACCACAATTCTTTTTCATCAATACCCATTTCATTCATCCTTTTCAAAAGAACATCTAACCTTTCTTCCCTTTGAGATCCTCCAATTATTTCACCAATTCCTGGAAACAAAACATCCATTGCTCTAACTGTATTTTTATCATCATTCATTCTCATATAAAATGCCTTTATTTTTGATGGATAGTCATATATAATTACTGGAGATTTAAAATGTTTCTCAACTAGAAATCTTTCGTGTTCACTTTGAAAATCACAACCCCACTCATCAATTAAAAAATTAAATTTCTTTTTTTTGTTGTACTTTGATTTTTTTAAAATTTCGAAAGCATCAGAATATGATATTTTTACAAATTTATTGTCAATAGTAAATTTAATTTTTTCTAAAAGGGTCATATCGTCCCTGTCATTTTTGGGCTTTTGACTTTGTTCTTTAGATAGCCTTTCATCGAGAAATTTAAGATCTTCTTTACATGAATTCATCATAAATTCAAGAATGTATTTTAAGAAAGACTCTGCTAAGCCCATATTATCATCCAGGTCATAAAATGCCATTTCAGGTTCTATCATCCAAAATTCTGATGCATGTCTTGAGGTATTTGAATTTTCAGCTCTAAATGTAGGGCCAAAAGTGTAAACATTACCTAAACCTAGCGCATAGGTCTCAGCTTCCAATTGACCAGATACTGTAAGGCTAGTTTTTTTACCAAAAAAATCTTCTGTATAGTCAAAATTCTTTTTATTAGCTTGAGTATTATTTAAAGTTGTTACCTGAAACATTTCACCAGCACCTTCGGCATCACTAGATGTAATAATTGGGGTATGTATGTAATTAAATCCTCTCTCATTAAAAAATTTATGAACTCCATATGCAAGCTTTGACCTAATTCTCATTACAGCACTAAATGTTGAAGTCCTAATTCTTAAATGTGCTTGTTCTCTAAGAAACTCAAAACTATGTTTCTTTGGTTGAATTGGATATTTTTCAGGGTCTGACTCCCCAAGGATTTCCAGATTTAAAATCTCAACTTCAAAACTTTGACCTTTACCGATACTTTCAATTAAATTACCTTTAATTTTTACTGATGAACCAACATTAATTTTTTTATAATCTTCATTTTTTCTATTAGAGTCAGATATTACACATTGAATATTTTCAATAGTTGATCCGTCGTTAAGTTCAATGAATCGATTTCCTCTGAAAGCTCGAACCCATCCAGCTACAATAATTTGGCTATTGTAATTAGGGGAGTCATATATATCTTTAATTTTTATTAAGTCCATATGCTATAAAGTGAGAATATCCTTCTCTTTTAGAGTAAACATTTCATCAACTTTTTTAATGTACTTATCGGTTAACTCTTGAGAATCTATTTCAAGATTAGACTTTAAATCGTCTGATATATCAAGTCCTTTAATCTTATTATTAGCATCTTTCCTTGTATTTCGAATACTCACTTTAGCTGATTCAGATTCTGATTTTGCTAATTTAGTTAGCTCTAATCTTCTTTCCTCTGTAAGAGGTGGAACATTAATCAGTATTGATTCACCGTTATTTACTGGATTTAATCCCAAATTGGAGTTTATAATACTTCTTTCAATTTCTTCAAGCAAATCTTTTTCCCAAGGTTGAATACTTATTGTCTGGGCATTTGGAGTGCTTATAGATGCAACTTGATTTAATGGTGTCATATTTCCATAATATTCAACTGATACACCTTTCAACATTATTGGATTTGCTTTACCAGCTCTTATCTTAGCTAATTCTGTTTCTAAATGATTTACAGAGGCAATCATATTTAGCTCTGCATTTTCAATTATTTCTTGATTATTTTCCATGTTAAGTTATTTAGAAACTTTAGTTCCAATTTTCTCTCCCATTACAACTTTAGTTAGATTTCCTTTTGTATTCATATCAAATACAATTATCGGTAGTTCATTTTCTTTACTTAATGTAAATGCTGTTGTATCCATTATTTTTAAACCTTTTTTAATTGTTTCCTCAAATGAAATATCATCAAATTTGACTGCTTCTTTATTTTTTTCTGGATCTTTATTATAAATCCCATCGACTCTTGTTCCTTTTAATATAACATCTGCATTTATCTCGATCGCTCTTAAAACTGCAGCTGAATCAGTTGTAAAATAGGGGTTACCAGTTCCTGATGCAAAAATTACAACACGACCTTTTTCAAGGTGTCTAGTTGCTTTTCTTTTTATAAATGGTTCAGCAATAGATTCCATCTTGATTGCTGATTGAAGTCTTGTTGGAATATTCATATTTTCTAGAGCATTTTGTAATGCAAGACCATTAATAACTGTTGCTAACATTCCCATATAATCTGCTTGGACTCTATCAATACCGTCTTCAGAACCAGTCAAGCCTCGAAAGATATTACCACCTCCGATTACAATTGCAATTTCAACACCTTGATCATGAATTTGCTTAATTTCCTCTGCAAAAACTACAAGTCTGTCATTATCAATTCCATAAGAATTCTTTCCAAGAAGTGCCTCTCCACTAAGTTTTAAAAGTATTCGACTATATTTCATTTCAAAGGAATAACACAAATATAATATTAAGTTTTAAAATCTATTTAATATCTAATGCATTAAGAACAGAGAATTCACCGATCTTAGTTCTTCTCAACTCATATAAATAAGAGCCTGAACTTAATCTTTTACCAAAATCATTTGCAATAGTTCTAATATAGGTCCCTTTAGAACATTCAATTTTAAATTTAATGTATGGAGAAATAAAATCTAAAATTTCAAAATTATGAATATGAATTTCTCTTTCATCTATTTCAACTTCTTTATTTTTTCTTGCATAATCATATAAACGCTTTCCATTTTTTTTTATTGCCGAATATATCGGTGGTTTCTGCATACTATTGCCAATAAATTCATTTGCTAATTCTTTTAAATCATTAATAGTTATGTGCTCATACTTGAATTTTTCAATAACATCTGTCTCAGCATCATAAGATAATGTAGTTTCACCAAGTTTAAATTTACCGATATACGTTTTAGCTAGGTCCTGATATTCAGAAATATTTTTTGTCTGCTTACCTATACATATTATCAATAATCCAGTAGCTAAAGGATCAAGAGTACCAGCATGTCCTACCTTGATTTTTTTCGTTTTAAATTTAAGTTGAAGAGATTTACGTATAAATTTAACAACATCAAATGAGGTCCAGTTAATTGGCTTATCAACAAGGATTATTTTGCCTTTGTTTATATCATCAAAAGAAAAACTATCTATATTATATTTTACCATTATTTTTTATCCTTATAGAGGATTGAAAATATACATAATATAAAACCCAAGACTACCATTAAGGGTGCAACTCTAATACGTCTAAAATTGTATATTTCATCATTAAAAATATTAGGATCAATTGACTCACCACCGGACATAATTATAAAACCTAATCCAATTATAAAAATTGAGATAAATAGGATTTTATATCTCCTTTTATTAAATAAAAAGTCTTTACCACTCATAATATTATCTTACAAATTTTAATTTTAAATATTTCTGTGTAACCAGAAATGAGCTAATTAATGATGTAAACAATCCAAAAGCTGTAATAAAACTAATTAATAAAAGTGAATCTTGTAAGTCAGTAAAAAAGTTTATTTCCTGTATTTGAGTATTGATTCTGTATACCAGTAAATAAAAAATTAAAATAGAGGTTATTGAGGATAATAAACTAATTTTAATATACTGAAATATAAATGGCCTTCTTATAAATTTACTGGTTGCTCCAACAAGTTGCATTGTCTTAATGATATCTCTTTTTGAATAAATAGATATTTTGATTGAATTATTAATTAAAATAAAACTAGTTATAAAAAATAAAACACTAATAAACATTATCCATAAGCCAATTTTTTCAAAATTTTTTGTTAGAGCCTCAACAAGTGGTCTATCATATTCAATTTCCTCTATAAATTGAAAATTTCCTAGATTTTCAATAAAACTTTCAATTGAATATATATTAATTTTATCACCATTAAGTTGAACAGAAACTGCATCCAAAAGTGGATTATATCCCAGGAAACCTACAAATTCTTCTCCAATTTCTGATGAAAAAATCTTTGCTGCATCTTCCTTAGATAAATAGCTAACATTCTTTACTTCATCATTTAAGGATAAAAACTTTATGAGTTGTTTATTTTCAGACTCTTTTGAATCATTTTTAAGATAAACATTGACTGTAACATTTTCCTTAAAATAATTCTCAATTGACGTGGAATTTAGATAAATAAAACTTATTAATGTCAAAGTAAATAATACAACTGTGTTTATAAGGAAAATCGAAATTAAATTACTTCTAACCTTATTATCCTCTGGATTATTTCTTTTTTTAGCTTCCAAACTTTTATAAAAGTAATAAACTAATAATAAATTAATTTTTATGTTAATTAAATTAGTTCTTCCTTTGTATAAATTTGCTTAATGTGAGATATAATTTTCTAGAAATAGAAAAGAAATGGCAGGAATTTTGGAAGAATAATGAGACTTATAAAGTTGGTTTTTCTTCAAAACCCAAATTTTATGTTCTAGATATGTTCCCCTATCCATCTGGAGCAGGTCTTCATGTCGGTCATCCTCTCGGATATATAGCAAGTGACATATATTCTAGATTTAAAAGACATAAAGGATATAATGTTTTACATCCTCAAGGATATGACTCATTTGGACTCCCTGCAGAACAATACGCAATTAGAACTGGTCAACATCCTAGAAAGACTACGTCCGAAAATATAAATATGTATAGAAGACAATTAGATAGAATAGGTTTTTCTTTTGATTGGTCTAGAGAAATCAGAACATCTGACCCAAAGTATTATAAATGGACTCAATGGATATTTATTCTAATGTTTAACTCATACTATTGTCCAAAGGATGATAAAGCAAAGAGTATAGAAAGCTTAATATGTAAGTTTGAAAAAGATGGTGACAAAAGTTTGAAAGAAGATCTTTTAGAACTTGGTTATTCTTTTACAAGCTCTCAGTGGAAAAGATTTGATGATAAAATTAAGTCGGACATACTTATGAACTTTAGATTAGCGTACTTAACAGATGGTGATGTAAATTGGTGTGAAGAACTTGGGACCGTACTTGCAAATGATGAAATTATAAATGGAGTAAGTGAAAGAGGAGGTTATCCAGTAACAAAAAGAAAGGTAAAACATTGGTGTCTAAGAATTAGTAAATATTCAGATAGACTTTTAAATGATTTAGATAAAATTGATTGGCCAGATCCATTAAAAGAAATGCAAAGAAATTGGATCGGAAAATCTAAAGGTGTGTCTGTAACTTTTGATGTTGAAGATTCGAATAATAAAATTGAGGTTTTTACCACAAGACCGGATACAATATTTGGTGTATCTTTTCTTACTATTGCGCCTGAATATAAAGATATTTTAGATTTATCATCATTAAATCATAAATCAGAAATTAAGAATTACATTGATAAAGTTTCAAAAAAATCAGAGAGAGAAAGATTATCTGATGTAAAAACTGTTTCTGGAGTATTTTCAGGTTCTTATGCAATACACCCGTTTACAGGAAAAAAAATACCTATATGGATTTCAGATTATGTTATTGCAAGTTATGGAACTGGAGCAGTAATGGGAGTTCCTGCAGGAGATCAAAGGGATTTTGACTTTGCAAAAAAGTTTATGATTGATATTCCAAATATTTTTGAAAATATAGATATTTCACAAACTGCTTTTTCTGATAAATCAGGGTTTAAGCTAATTAATTCAGACTTCCTTAATGGATTAGATTATGAAAATTCTTTGGAACTAATAATTGAACAAATTGAGTCTAAAGGAATTGGCAAATCTAAAATTCAATTTAAGTTAAGAGATGCTACATTTAGTAGGCAAAGATATTGGGGTGAGCCTATTCCCATATATTACAAGAATGGAATTCCTATTAATATTGAGACAGACTATTTACCTTTAAAGTTACCAGAAGTAGATAATTTTCTTCCAACTAAAAATGGTGATTCCCCTCTAGGAAATTCCACTTCGTGGGCATGGAACGTAAAAACAAAAAAGGTTACATCAAATGCTGAGATTAATGATACCGATACTTTTCCATTAGAGTTGAACACCATGCCAGGATGGGCAGGAAGTTCTTGGTACTTCTACAGATATATGGATCCAACAAATGAAAAAGAATTTATTTCTAAAGAATCCCAAAAATACTGGAATGACATTGACATTTACTTTGGAGGAAGTGAGCATGCAACAGGACACTTATTATATTCAAGATTTTATCAAAAATTTCTTTATGACTTTGGATATTTAAACAAGGATGAGTATTCAAAAAAATTAGTGAATCAAGGAATGATACTTGGAAATTCTGCATTTATATATAGAAAAACAGGATCAAATCAATACATCTCAAGTAATATTATTTCAAAAGAAAAAGTTGATAAAGTAAGGATTGATATAAAGTATGTCAATGATGATAACCAAGTTGATTATAATAAATTAAAATCTGAAGATTCTGATTATAAAAATTCAATTTTTAAATTAGAAGACGATCTTTTCTATTGTTTTAGAGAACAAGAAAAAATGTCAAAGTCTAAGTTTAATGTAGTAAATCCAGATGAAATATGTGATCAATATGGAGCTGATACCCTAAGAATGTATGAAATGTTTCTTGGTCCAATTGAGCAATCAAAGCCTTGGGATACAAGAGGAATATCCGGAGTGTATTCATTTTTGAAAAAGTTTTGGGGTCTTTTCTTTAAGGATGGATTAATTAATGTATCAGAAGATGAACCTTCAAAAGAGTCATTAAAGTCGCTTCACAAAACAATAAAAAAAGTTAATGAGGATATTGAGAAATTGAGTCTTAATACATGTGTCAGTTCATTTATGATATGTATTAATGAACTTAGTTCAATCGGATGCAACAATCGAGCAGTTTTAAAGGAATTACTTATACTTATTTCCCCTTTTGCACCTCATTTTGCTGAAGAGTTATGGAGTCAATTAGGTCATAAAGAGTCAATAGTTGATCAGGTTTATCCAGAATATAATGAAAAGTATTTAGTCGAAACTGATAAATTGTACCCAGTATCATTTAACGGTAAAACTAAGTTTACTATAACTCTTCCGCTTGATCTTTCTAATAAAGAAATTGAAGATGCTGTTTTGTCATATGATAAGACACAGTCTATCTTAAATAATTCAAAACCAAAGAAAATTATAGTTGTTCCTGGTAAAATCATAAATATTGTTTTATGATTGATCCAACCTTTGAAATAATTGGTTTATCAGCAGCATTCCTTACTACTTCTGCATTTATTCCACAGGTTTATAAGATCTATAAGGAGAAAAATGCTGATGGTATTTCGCTCACAATGTACATAATACTGTTTATTGGTGTTCTTCTATGGCTTTTGTATGGAATTTTGATTGGAAGTCTCTCAATAATTGTTGCAAATGGAATTACTGCACTTTTACAGCTAAGTATAATAATATTTAAGTTAAAAAACTGATAAAATTTTTCAGTTATTTGGCATATTACATACCTTTATGAAAAATTTAATTTATGGACTTTTTGTTATACGGTGATTTAAACTATTGGTTAATAATAATTCCAATACTAGCACTAAGTGGGTATGTTCAATATCAACTTAAATCAAAATTTAAAAAATTTTCAAGACAGACACTATCAGCAAATCTTTCTGGAAAAGAGATTGCAGAAAAAATGTTAAGTGATCATGGTATTTATGACGTAAAAGTTATGAGTGTTAAGGGACAACTTTCAGACCATTATAATCCCCAAAAGAAAACTGTCAATCTAAGTGAGAGTGTTTACAACCAAAGAAATGCTGCCGCCGCTGCTGTTTCTGCACATGAATGCGGTCATGCAGTGCAGCATGCAAAAGGGTATGAGTGGTTAAAGATGAGATCAATATTAGTGCCTATGGTCGGTGTAACTTCAAAACTGGGCACATACATATTATTTGGAGGGATAATATTAATGCAAAGTTCACCAGTTTTAGGTGAAAGTCTTTTTACATTAGGGATCTTTGGTTTTGCTACAGGTACTTTGTTTAGCCTTGTTACACTTCCAGTAGAGTTTGATGCTAGTAAAAGAGCAATATATTGGCTTGAAAGAAAAAGAATCGTAAATCAAAGAGAACTTATTCAATCAAAAGAGGCCTTAAACTGGGCAGCTGGTACTTATGTTGTAGCAGCTCTAGCTTCAATTGCTAACCTTGTATATATATGGATGAGGTTTGGTAGAAGGTAGAACGAGCTAACCTTTTATATATTTATCTATAGCCATAGCCATTGAAGGAGAAACCTCTGTTGGGGCTTTAATGTCTATTCTGAGATTTTTAGCTTTTGCAGCTTCTTCAGTTGTATTACCATACACAGCGATAAGTGTCTTATTCTGTTCAAAATCTGGAAAGTTTTTAAATAAAGATTCAATTCCTAATGGACTAAAAAAGACCAGTAAGTCATAATATACATCTCTTAAATCAGATAAGTCGCTAACAACTGTCTTGTAAAGTTGTGCTCGCTCCCAAGAAATTTCAAAAGAATCTAATGTTTTTATGATATCTGGGTTCAAACTACCAGAAGTTGGGGCTAGAAATCTCTCTTTATTAAATTTAGTAAAAGTAGCCTCAAGATCTTTGAAATTATTATTACCAACATAAATTTTTCTTTTTCGGTAAACCACATATTTCTGTAAATAGTATGCAACAGCCTCAGACTGACAAAAATATTTGGTCTGATCAGGAACTTTAAATCTCATTTCTTCCGTAATTCTGAAGAAATGATCCACTGAGTTTCTACTTGTTAAGATAACATTATGAAATTTCGAAAAGTCAACTTTTTGCGCTCTTACTTCTTTAGCTGTAAGTCCCTCAACATGAATAAACTTTCTAAAATCTATTTTAAGTTTATACTTTCTTATTAACGATGAATAAGGAGAATTCTCGTTTGTAGGCTCAGGTTGAGATATTAAAATAGTTTTAATACTCATCAGAAAATTTTTAGGTTTAATAAATTGAATATAACCATATCCATGGGGCTAGTTTGAACCCACAAAGATACAAAATAAAATACATTACCTCTTTTATGTCAATTTTTGAAAAATAACTCAAATAGTTTTTAGCCTGAAAAATAAAATGTAATAACAACAAGATTAAAAAAGTATTTCTCAGATAAATAAAGTCATAAAAAGTATTTAAGCTGTAAACTACGAAGTTTATCAACATTAATATCCCAATTATAATATTTATAATATAATTTTTAAAAAATATAAACTTAAGCTTATAGTTAAGAAACATTTCTATAATATATTTTATAACTAGGAACCTAACAGATAGAGTAATAAAGATTAATATGTTAAAATTTAATAATCTTACAAATAATTCATTGCCCATTTCATCAAAATTTATACTTCCATGAAAACTTAGGGCACCGAAATTAGTCATGACTACTATATTGATAAGCAAAAAAAAGAACAAATAGAAATAGTTAAAATAATTAATAATTGAAGTGCCTGAGCCTGAAATACCAAGATCATCTACATTGTAAGGAACTAAAATATTACGAAAATGATAGCTTACACTTCTAAATAAATAAACTAATTTTGCTCTTTGGAATATTTGTAGAAAATAAAATATTAACAATATAATTATAACAAATAAAGTGGTTAAATCTTGATTTCGAATCATATTAGTATTAAGATAAACAACAAAATTATAGAATAACTACTAAATAAATGAAAGACAAAAGTTTAATTATCATACCGACCTATAATGAAGCCGAAAATATCGAAGATGTTATAAATAAAATTTTGTCTTTGCAGAACAACAATTTCATATTGGTAGTTGATGATAATTCTCCTGACGGAACATCAAATATTGTCGAGAACTTGAAAAAAGATAATACAGATAAACTTTTCTTGATTACTAGAGAGAAGAAAGATGGTTTAGGTTCAGCATATAAAGTAGGATTTCGATGGGCACTTAAACAGGACTTCTCTTATATCTTTGAGATGGATGCTGATCTCTCTCATAATCCAAATGAAATTGAAAACCTAAAGAGACTTCTAATTAATAATGAATGTGATGTAGCTATTGGTTCTAGATACTTAGAGGGTGTAAGTGTTGTAAATTGGCCTTTATCCAGAATTTTTCTCTCATATTTTGCTAATATTTATGTTAGACTTATCACATGTCTTCCAGTAAGAGATTCAACTTCTGGGTTTGTTGGTTACTCAAATAAGGCTTTATCATCTTTAGATATTAATAAAATAAAGTTTAATGGATACGCTTTTCAAATTGAAATGAAATTTAAACTTTGGAAAAAAAAGTTTAAGTTAAAGGAGCATCAAATAATATTTGTTAACAGAGAACACGGAGACTCCAAAATGAATAAGAACATTATCTTTGAAGCAATAATTGGTGTTATAAAATTAAAATTTAATTCAATTTTTAATAAAAATGAATAGACTCCTAATAAAGGATATTGTTATTATAAATGAAGGCATTAGAACTTCGGGTGATATATATATAGAGGGGGAATTAATTAAAGAAATTGGATCTAATCTTGAGTATGACAAGGGAATTAAAATTATCGATGGAAATGGTCGTATAGCTATACCTGGAATGATAGATGATCAGGTACATTTTCGTGAACCAGGTTTAACTCATAAAGGAAACATAAGCACAGAGTCAAAGGCAGCTATTGCTGGAGGTGTAACATCTTATTTTGAAATGCCAAATACATTTCCAAATACTACTTCAAGAGAAGAGTTTGAGAAAAAAATTCAAATTGCATCAAAGAATTCATTCGCAAATTTTTCATTTATGTTTGGCGGGACAAATGACAATATTGATGAAATAAAAAAATTAGATCATAAGGAAGTTGCAGGAATTAAACTTTTTTTAGGATCCTCAACAGGAAAGATGTTAATAGATAATCAGGATTCAATTGAAAATATTTTTAACAACACGTCATTACCTATATCAGCTCATTGTGAGGACGAACAAACAATAAAAGACAATACTGAATATTTTAAAAATCTTTATGGTGATGATATCCCTATATCAGCTCATCCAAAGATTAGGAGCGACAAGGCATGCCTACAAAGTTCCAGCTTTGCTGTTAAACTTGCAAAAAAAACAGGTGCAAGACTAAATGTATTTCATATTTCGACTGCCATAGAACTTAGTCTATTTGATAATGGTATTGAATTAAATGATAAAAAAATAACATCTGAGGTTTGTGCTCATCATTTATGGTTCACAGATAAGGATTACATTGAACTTGGTTCGAAGATAAAATGGAATCCAGCCATAAAGTCCAAAAATGATAGAGATGCCCTCTGGAAGGCACTAAAAGATGATAAAATAGATATTATTGCATCAGATCATGCTCCTCATACATTAGAAGAAAAAAATAATAAATATTTAAGCTGTCCATCAGGAGGACCGATGGTTCAACATACTATTTTATCTCTTCTACAAAACTGTGAAAAATATGGTGTTTCATTTGAAAAAATTGTTGAAAAGATAGCTCATAATCCAGCAATAATATTTAAGGTTAATAATAGAGGTTTTATAAGGAAAGGATATTTTGCTGATATTGTCCTAATTGATACAAATACTCCAACAATTGTGACTAAAGACTCTCTATTATACAAGTGTGGCTGGTCACCTTTTGAGGGGCAAAAGTTTGATAACTCCATATATAAAACTATATTAAACGGTAATGTAGTTTATGAGGATGGGAAAGTAAATTCTATACCATACGGAAAAAAAATAACTTTTAACAGATGAAAAAATATCTATTAGTATATATTTTTATGATGGGATGCTCGTCTAATGCTCCGGAAAATTTAATCAGTGAGGAAAAAATGGAAAGTATTATTTTTGATATAATGATTCTAAATGCATCTAGTAGTTACGATTTAAAAATTGACAATAATATGATTAGTGATGAGTTGATTTTTAGAAAACACGACATTGATAGTGCTCAATTTTATGACAGTGAGTTATATTATTCTAAAAATCCCAGAATTCAACTTAATATTTATTCCAATGTAAAGAGAAGGATTCAAAAATCAATAGATAGTCTAAAAAATATTAAATAATGAAAGAATTCATAGATCAGCTGAGGTGGAGAGGAATGTTACATGATGTAATACCTGGATCTGAAGAATATTTGTCCAAAAATAAAACTATTGGATATATTGGCTTTGATCCTACGTCCGATTCACTTCATATAGGAAGTCTAGTTCCAATATTCATTCTTAAACACTTTCAAAATGCTGGTCATACACCAGTCGTATTACTTGGAGGTGCAACAGGCATGATAGGTGATCCATCTGGAAAGTCTGATGAAAGGAACTTATTAGATAAAAATATTTTAAAGTTTAACGAAAAGAAATTAAAGGTTCAATTTGAAAAATTTCTTGATTTTAAATCAAATAAATCTAATAGAGCCATCCTTGTTAATAATTATGATTGGATGAGTAAATTCTCAATTATTGACTTTTCGAGAGATATTGGTAAGCATATAACTGTAAATTATATGATGGCTAAAGAGTCTGTAAAAAAGAGAATTTCTAAGGATACAACACAGGGAATGTCATTTACTGAATTTACCTATCAATTAATTCAAGGATATGATTTTCTTCATTTATATAAGGAGATAAATTGTATGCTTCAAATGGGTGGAAGTGATCAGTGGGGAAACATTACTACTGGAACTGAACTGATTAGAAGAAAAGAGAATGTAAAGGCTTTTGCAATAACATGTCCATTAATTAAAAAATCTGACGGCTCAAAATTTGGAAAATCTGAAGGTGGAAACATTTGGCTAGATAAGAATAAGACTTCTGTATATAAGTTTTATCAATATTGGTTAAATATTTCGGATGAGGATGCAATTACTTACATTAAAGTTTTTACTTTTTTATCACAAGATGAAGTTAATGAATTAATAAAAGAACATAATAAAGATAAGGCCAAAAGACTGCTTCAAAATAAAATTGCTGATACAGTAACAGTTATGGTTCATGGAGAAAATGATTTAAAAAATGCAATTAGTGCATCAAAAGTTCTTTTTGGAAAATCCAGTAAAGAAGATCTTGAGTCTCTTGATGATAATACCTTCAATGAAATTTTTGATGGTGTTCCAAGCTCTAAGATATCTAAAGAAAAATTATTGAAGGGAATAGAAGTTGAGAATCTTCTTGCTACTGAGACAAATTTCCTTAAATCTGTAAGTGAGGCAAGAAGAGCCCTAAAAGAAAATTCAATTTCAATTAATAAAAAGAGAATCTCACAAAATATTAAAATCACTAAAAATGATTTAATAAATGGGAAATATACTTTACTTCAGAGGGGACGAAAAAATTATTATTTACTTATTGTAAATTAATTGTTTTTAAAACATTAAATTTTAGTTTGTTAACAAAACATAAGCTATAATTTGCTAAATTGTTGAAGTACTATGGATAAGTCAAAGATTAAAATACTTTGTGTTGATGATGAACCGGATATTTTAGAGATTCTAAAGTATAATTT
>Ga0066370_10000048_pt1 | contig 21567 bp, 20 predicted proteins | sample Knorr_S15_td_Sur_FD_70971 | JGI IMG/M metagenome (GOLD analysis project Ga0066370, IMG submission 70971) | Marine microbial communities from Southern Atlantic Ocean transect - Knorr_S15_td_SurfaceA_ad_5m_LV_A | ecosystem: Environmental > Aquatic > Marine > Oceanic | place: Southern Atlantic...
AATTTCCTGAGGGAGTCGAAATTCAATTCAGAGGTCAACAAGAAGAAACTCAAGAAGTTAATGACTTCCTGAGTTTGGCTGGTATAACTGCCCTTTTTACGATGTTAGTATTGTTGTTAACTCAATTTAACAGCTTCTATCAATCCTTTTTAATATTGACAGCTATTTTAATGTCAACGAGTGGGGTGCTTTTAGGCTTATTAATAACTGGTAAGCCCTTCATAACTACAATGACAGGAATTTCATTGGTAGCTTTAGCTGGAATTGTTGTTAATAACAATATAGTTTTGATTGATACATTTAATCGCCTTACTAAAGAGAATGTGAACATGACAAGATATGACGTGGTCGTAATGACTTGCAGACAAAGGCTAAGACCAATCCTTCTAACAACAGCAACAACAATATTTGGAATATTGCCCATTGCATTAGGTCTGAGCCTTGATATTACTGGCAGATCTGTAGAAGTTGGGAGCAGAGTCATTAATATGTGGCAAAGTTTATCTTCATCAGTTTGCTTTGGCTTAGGTTTTAGCACAATGTTGACATTGGTATTTACTCCAGCGGCTTTGATGATGCCAGAGAGGGTCGCTCAAATTTTTAAGAACAAGACATCATCAGAAATTGTTACCGAATAAATATAAGTCGGTTAAAATTAAATCATGACAAAGAAAAATATAGACTTCGAAAAATCTCTTTCAAAACTTGAATCCATTGTTGAAGTACTTGAAAGTGAAAATGTTAGTCTTGAGGAAAGCGTTAAAAAATTTGAGGAAGGAATTTCTTTAGTAAAATCTTGTCAAAAACAGTTGAAAGATGCTGAATTGAAAGTCAATAAACTTCTTGATGATGGATCTCTAGAAATTGTTGAGGATTGATGATTGATGATTTCTTGGCTGAATGCCGCGAAAAAGTTTCTTTGAACTTTCAAAATTCGCTGAAAGAAAGATCAAAAATTTCTGATGCTATGCTTTATACATCACTTGCGCCAAGTAAGTGTCTAAGAGCAGGAATAGTTTTTGCAACTTCGAAAATTGAAAATATTCTTAGCGAAAGATCAATTGTAAATATTGCAACTGCGATTGAGTCACTCCATTCATACTCTTTGATACATGATGACTTGCCAGCTATGGATAATGATGATTTAAGAAGAGGAATCCCATCAAATCATATTAAATATGGAGAGGCTACAGCAATATTAGCAGGAGATGCTTTGCAAGCATTTGCTTTTCAATTGATTGCTGGGGATGAAGATTTATCTGACTCACATAAAATAAAAATTATTTCTGAGATATCGAATGCGTGTGGCTTTAAAGGCATGGTATTGGGTCAACAGATGGATTTAGATGCAGAAAATGAACCCAATGAAAATATTGAAGAAATTCATGCACTCAAAACAGGTAAACTTATAAGATCATCTTTTATAACAACATTGCAGGATGAAAATACAATTAAATTTCTTTCACCTATTGCAGAACAAGTTGGCTTAGCATTTCAAATTATTGATGATGTTTTAGAAACAACTAATCCTAAAGATCTCGGTAAAAACTCAGAATCAGATATCAGAAATAATAAACTTACTTATGTAACGCAATTTGGACTTGAAAAAGCAGTAACAGATGCAGAACTAATAATTAAGAAGGCAAATTTGCAGTTAGAAAATAAAATAAAGAATGATGATGCTCTTAGTAAACTAAATGTAATTCTTAATTACATAATTGAGAGGAAGAACTAACATGAAGGTCTTCAAAGCTATTCCACAGGAACTACCTCAGACTCCATTATTAGAAAAAATCCAAAGTCCAAATGATTTGAATGAGCTTTCGTCAGATCAATTAAAACGTTTGGCTAACGAATTAAGAGAGTTTTTGTTATTCCAAGTTGGTCAAACAGGAGGGCATCTAGCTGGAGGATTAGGTGTTATAGAACTAACGGTTGTATTGCACCACGTGTTTGACGCGCCAACAGATAAAATTATTTGGGATGTTGGGCATCAAGCTTATCCCCACAAAGTTTTAACTGGCAGGAAAGATCAACTTAAGACCATCAGAAAAAAAGGAGGTTTGGCTCCTTTTCCCTCAAAAAATGAAAGTGAATATGATGTATTTGGAGTTGGGCACTCTAGCACTTCTATAAGTGCTGCTCTTGGGATGAGTGAAGCCCTTAAAGAACAATCAAGCAAAATAGTTTGTGTCATAGGTGATGGTGCAATGACCGCTGGCATGGCTTTTGAGGCGCTAAGTCATGCAGGTCACCTAAAACCTAATATGCTTATCATATTGAATGATAATGACATGTCTATCTCTGAAAATGTTGGTGGGTTATCAAATTATTTTTCACGAATATGGGCTTCAAAACTATATAAAGGAATAAGAAAAGGAGGTAAAAGTTTTCTGGAAAATCTACCCCAAGCTCATCACATTGCGAGAAAAGTTGAGACGCAAATGAAAAGCATGGTGGCTCCTGGAACAATCTTCGAAGAGCTTGGCTTAAACTATATTGGTCCAGTTGATGGGCATAATATTGATGAGCTTTTACAGGTTGTTGGAAATCTTAAGGATTTTGATGGGCCACAATTTTTACATATCATTACGAAGAAAGGTGCTGGATTAGATGATGCTGAGGCAGACAGAATTGGGTTTCATGCTATTGGAAAGATTAAACCTGTTACCAAAAAAAGTAAAAAAACTTTCTCGCCTAAATATCAAGACATATTCAGTGATTGGATAGTTGATATGGCTGAAAGAGATTCTGATTTAGTTGCTATAACACCTGCCATGCGTGAAGGTTCAGGGCTTGTAGAATTTAGTAAAAAATATCCAGATAGATATTTTGATGTGGCAATTGCAGAGCAACATGCAGTAACCTTTGCAGCTGGCTTAGCATGTGAAAGTAAAAAACCTGTGGTTGCTATTTATTCGACATTTCTTCAAAGAGCCTATGATCAGCTCATTCATGATGTTGCTCTTCAAAATTTAAATGTAACCTTTGCAATTGATAGAGCTGGATTAGTTGGAGAGGATGGTCCTACTCATTCCGGTAATTTTGATATAGCTTACTTACAATGCATCCCAAATATGGTTATAGCTTCTCCATCTAATGAAAATGAAGCACGTAAGCTTTTATCATCAGTTTATGAGTATGATGGCCCTGCTGCAGTGAGATATCCTAGAGGGCAAGGACCTGGTGAAAAGATTGATAGAGATTTGGAAACGGTCAAAATTGGAAAAGCTAACCTACTTAAAAAAGGTTCATCAAAACTGATTATGTTAAATTTTGGATCACTTTTAAATCATGCAAAGGAAATTGCAAAAAAATATGATATGACATTAATTGACATGAGATTCATAAAACCATTCGATGAAGGAATTTTAAAAAAATATTCTAGTGCCAAGTGGTTTATTACTATTGAGGATGGTTCTTTGATCGGAGGGATAGGATCAACAATAGCCAACTGGGTTACAAAGCAAAACTTTAAAATACAAGTAAAGTGTTTTGGAATTCCTGACAAATTTATTGAGCATATGTCTAGAGAAGAAATGATAAAAGAGGCGAAACTAGATTATGAATCCATTACCAAAGAATTAGATAAAATTTTCTAATCAAGATGTCCAAGCTTATCTTTCTTGGTTTTGAGATAAGCTGAATTAACCTCATTTTTACCAACATGCAGTGGTATTCTTTTTGAGACAGAGATGTTTGATTCCTCTAATCCCTTTACCTTGCTAGGATTGTTAGTAAGCACATTCACAGATTTAACGGAAAAATGTGACAACATATCGCTACAAATTTCATAGCTTCTTTCATCCGCATTAAATCCTAACATCTCATTTGCTTCAACAGTATCATAGCCTTCATCTTGTAAAGAATATGCTTTGATCTTATTTACAAGGCCAATCCCTCTCCCCTCTTGTCTTAAATACAATATAATGCCGCTACCTTTTTCTGAGATGAGCTCCATTGACCTTCTTAATTGATGGCCACAATCACATTTCTTACTAAAAAAAGTATCACCAGTTAAACATTCTGAGTGAACACGACATAATACGTTTTCTTGGTTCTCAATCTTGCCTAGTACAAGAGCTATATGTTCTTTACCAGAGTCTTCTTCAAATGCACATATTTCAAAATCACCAAACTCAATTGGTAGTTTAGATTTGGCCGCAAATTTACATCTAGTCATGAGATTAATGTTTGAAAAAGAGAGATTATAACGCCTGATAAAATTCCTGCCACTAGATCATCAATTATGATGCCACTGCCATTTTTAATATTCTTATCGAGCCAAGATATTGGAAATGGTTTAAAGATATCAAAGACTCTAAATAAAATAAATCCAAAAATTAGATTAAATAGTGTTATTGGGATGAGTAGATAAATTATTGCATATCCAGCTAGTTCATCTATCACAATTGCAGAATGATCATGCTCATCTAATTCCTTTGATACTAAAATGCATATTATCCAACTGAAAAATATCAATGAAATTACAAAATAAGTAATTGATAAATCAGATAGTGAAATCGAATAAATTAAAAAAACACCAAATAGGGTTCCAAAAGTACCAGGCGCAAATGGGACAGTACCAATTCCAAAACAAGTTGCCAATAAATGCGTTGGATTATTGAGTTTAGGGAACTTCATCTAAAAATGTGTGTATCCTTTAATCTGATTAATTTCTTTATTATCCAATAGTAACTTTTTGTTAGGTATTGCTTTTCCTATGATGTGAAGATCCATTTTTCTTCGTCTAAATTCAATTTGTGCTGCTGAAATCTTACTTATAGGAATCGTAAATAATATTTGATAATCATCGCCACACATAACAGCATCTTGGAAAAGGATTCCTCTTGCGATTGGAATTGTTGCTTTATCCAAATTAAATCCAATTTCTGATGCTTCTGATAGATGTTGAAGATCTTGTAAAAAACCATCCGATATATCAATAGCAGAGCTTGCGTATTTTGACAGCATAGAACCATATTCTAGTTTAATTTCAGGGGTTAGATAGGCCGCAGTAGATTTTTTATGTGTACAACTTTTTTTTGTGGCGAGTCTTGCAAGTTTCCCCTCACCAAGTTTGCCGCTGATACAAAGACAATCACCATTCCTTGCTCCACTTCTTTTTATAGCCTTCTTATGTGGTTCACCTATGATCGTAATAGATAATTGAAATTGCCCTCTAGTAATATCTCCACCAATTAAACCAATTCCATATTTTTTACTAAATAACTTAAAACCCTTTGCTAGATCTCTATAAAAACTTGTGTTTGTTTCTTTAGTGGAAAGTGAAACTTGGTAGCCTAACGGGCGGCCACCCATTGCATTTATGTCACTCAAAGCAATTGCGCATGATCTATAAGCAATAAATTTTGGATTTATTTCTTTATAAAAATGAACATTTTCCACAGAGGTATCACATGAAATTAAAAGATTTTTTTTTGTGGTAACTTCTGCACAATCATCACCAACGCCTAATGAAATCTTATTCTTTCTATGAAATTCTCCTCCAATGTTAGAGAAGTACTTTTTTATAACCTCAAATTCAGATATTTTTTTAATTGGGGTATCTCTCAAATAAGCCAGAGGCTCCCATGCCACCGCCTACACACATGGTAACGACACCAAATTGTTTATCTTGTCTTTCAAGCTCCCTAACAATATGACCAACTTGTCTTGATCCTGTCATACCAAATGGATGTCCAATTGAAATAGAACCACCGTTAACATTTAGTTTTTCCATTGGAATGCCTAGTTTATCTCTGCAATAAACAACCTGAACTGCAAAAGCCTCGTTTAGCTCCCAAACATCTATATCGTTCATTGACATATCAAAGTTTTCTAAGAGCTTTGGAACTGAAAAAACAGGACCTATTCCCATTTCGTCTGGCTCACAACCCATTGTAGTGAAACCTCTGAAATAAGCTTTAGGCTTCAGTCCTAGCTCTAAAGCTTTTTCTTCACTCATCACAAGAGTTACTGATGCGCCATCAGATAACTGTGAAGAGTTGCCAGCTGTAACAGACCCATTCTCAGGATCAAATACTGGCTTAAGCGAAGCAAGGCCTTCGATTGTTGTATCAGGTCTATTGCACTCGTCCTTGGTCACTGTGTAATCAACTTCTTTTGAATCTCCTGTCTCCTTATTTAAGAGAAGCATTTTGGTATCCATGGGAATGATTTCGTCATCATAAAGACCAAGCTCCTGCGCATTTGCAGTCCTTTTCTGACTTTCAAGTGCATATTCATCTTGAGACTCTCTTGATATTTCATACCGTTTTGCGACTGTTTCAGCTGTAATTCCCATAGGGTGATAAATTCCAGGCTTATCATTAGCAAGTTTCTCATTAACAAAACCTTCCATATTCTGCTTACCTGATAACATTGAAATCTGTTCTACACCTCCAGCAATAACAGTGTCATAACATCCTGCCATTATTTGACTTGCAGCCATGGATACTGTTTGAAGACCTGAAGAACAATATCTATTTACTGTAGTACCACCAGTTGAGATTTCTAAATTAGATAATACCGCTGCATTTCTTCCAATATTATGACCCATCGGGCCCTCAGGGTTGCCACATCCCATAATTACATCCTCAACAGCATCTTTTGGCAAATTTGGATTTCTATCCAATAATGCATTCATGATATGAGCAAGCATGTCATCAGCACGAGTAATGTTAAAGCCACCTCTATGTGATTTTGCTAAGCCTGTTCTAACGCTATCTACAACTACCGCAGTCTTCATATTTTTTCTCCACTGTATAAAATTGTGTACATTATTCTAGTCGATCATCCGACTTACTTAAAGCTTTATACCAATTTGGTACAAGATCAATATTTAACTCCTGAGCCTTCTTAAACAAAAATGGAATAGTCACAGGACTAAAAGGCAGAATCACCAAAAAACCAAGTCCCAGATTTTTTAATATCTCACCAAATTGATCATTAGCTTTTTTGAGATCTTCTTCATCAGCGTTTCCCTCAAGATAGGCAACATAAAGTTGAATCATCTTAAAATTTTCCTGATTTTCAGTAAGCAAGATGTCTCTAAGTTTTTTAAGTGTTTTTTCGTATTTAAAGTTAAGCATAAAAAAGCCCAGACAATGCTGGGCTTTAAAGAATATCAGAGCTAATTAGAAATTAACACCAAAACTTAATCCATAGGTAAGAGGATTATTGTGATTGGCAAATCTGCTACCACCTTGTAAGTTACTTGCACTGTATATTACTTGAAGAGATCTATCATCTTCAAGGTTTTGAGCCCAAGCACCCACGTACCAATTGCCATCATTTGGCGTATAAGTCATATTTAAATCCCAGAATGAGTTCTCTTGAACTACCAAGGCTGGATTATTGAAAACGTTACCTTCTCTTTCACCCATATATGATCTTTGTATTCTGACATCTACTGAACCATTAGCTCCATAAAAAGTTTGAGTAATGGCTATGTTATATGAAAAGTCAGGTGCTGAAGGGAGTTTATTACCCTTAACATTTTGAGCTACTTTTCCAGGCTCTCCAGTGAACGGATTAGGTCCACAATCTCTCTTATTAGGACCTGGAAGAGGATTGAAGAATGGGTTGGTACATGAATATCCAGCAAATTTATATACTGGTCCCGCATCAGTAAGTCCATATCTTAAAAATCCTTGTGTAGATACACCTCCAATTTCTGGAATAGTCTTAACAAAATCACCATCAGGAAAAGGGACCCTAAAGTTTCCAGCATTTATATTAAGTGCATCGACTAGCATTGCATCACCTGAAACTTCACTGTCAACAGATAAGAAATTAAAGTCTAGTCTTGTATCATCAGTAATCAGGTAAGAGAACTGACCCTCGATACCCTCTATTTCTGCATCAAGGTTAGTATTTTTAGATCCTGCATCTGTGATAGTTGAAATAATCATATCTGAGTGCTCACCACTAAAATATGTAAGGTTTGCAAGCATCCTTCCATTTAAGAATCTACCTTTTAAGCCAAGCTCCAAGTACTCAGCATCTTCTGGTAGATAAGGATCAGGTATTGCTTGCTCGTTAGGATTTGAGCCACCAGATTTTGTTGCAGAAGTCCAACTCAAATACACCATTGAGTCTTCAGTTAAATATTGTTGAAGAGCAATCTTACCGTTACTAGCATCGCTATCGGTGCCCTGCTCAATCATTGAATATCTAATGTACTCAGGTGATGTATAGTAATTTGCCCTATAAACTGCGGCTCCCGCACTGTTATCACCTAGTGATGAAAATTGATCATCAAAGTTTTCAAATTCATCATATCTAAAGCCAACCGTCAGCTTAGTTGAATCAGTAATGTCGTAATAAATTTCACCAAATATTGCTGAAGAATCAGTTACATTGTGAGAATCTTGGAAAAATCCTTGCATTTCTTTAGGCAGAGTATACTTAGGACCATATGCAAGCGTCGGTAGTAAAGTTGGAATTGCAGCTAAGCCTCCTGCTGCTAAACCTAATGTTAGGTTGGTAAAGAAAACTGTACCGCCGTATCCACTAAAATCACTAGGTAATCCAGGCACACCTGCTGCACTAAGACCCTGTAAAGAAGGCCCAAACACTAAGGCATTATATGGATGTCTAGCCATATCTGTCATCATTTGAAGTGCAGCTGATTGCACTAAATATATATTTGCAGTTGTTTCATGGAACATGTACGCACCAATCACAAAGTTTAAATCACCATCTAAGTCAGAGGCATACCTAACTTCTGCTTGACGACTTTCATATTCCACATCTGAAAATTCGTACTGTCTATCTGAATCTACATATTGATTAAAACCATAAAAAGTTGCATCAAAAGTAATTGGGAAATTTAATTGAGGATTTAAAGCTCCCAATGATCCTGGAAGTGGTCCACCTACACCATACTCATTCTCTTGATGGTGATAGTATTCTCTTGTCGCATATGAAAGTTTTACCGATAATGCACCAGTATCAAACTCATTAATGAATTCAAGAGTTGTGAACTCAGTATCCTGAACATGTTTAGGATCAATATTATGGTTAACTTTATCAATGTTATTTGGAATAGTCATATTTGCATATGGATCATAGTCACGTGCTGCAGTCAGATTAGCAAGAACGTTAAACACTCCAGTAAAGGCACCAGCCTTGTGACTTGGTTGACCCATGGTTCCTAATTGAAAGGGGTCGCAACCTAGAAGAGCATCTTTGGCACAATAGATTTGGCCTATGTTAAAACGTTTATCATCTCCAGACTGTGCTTCGTATGTAAGTTGTATTCGTGCAGTATCTCCTATCTCTCTGTCTAGCGAGAATCGGAAAGCTAACTGATCACGATCATCAATGTTATTACCAGTCAGTAAGTTATCCACCCAACCGTCTCTATTCACAGAAGAAACTGCAATTCTTGCATTAGTAACAGGACTTAGGGGAAGGTTTATCGCTGCATCTAATTTACGTGAATTGTAGTTACCAAGTCTTGCCTTCGCATATCCTTCAAACTCACCAGTTGGTCTTGAAGTGATGAAGTTAATTACTCCACCTACTGCATTTCTTCCATACAATGTACCTTGTGGACCTTTCAATACTTCAATTCTATCTACGTCAAAGAAGCCAATGTCACCCAGCTGACCAGGAACAACACTATGTCCGTTTGAGGCCATAACATATGAGTTAACAGTCGCTGCACCAACACCAAAACTTCCATAACCTCTTATGGCAAAAGTACTTCCATTACCAATTGCCTTTGAAGTTGTAAATCCTGGAACTTGTTGTGACAAACTTATGATATCTTGAACTTGTCTTGCCTCAATATCAGTAGATGATAAAGCAGTAATTGAAATCGGTAAGTCTTGAGATGACTCCTCTTTTGCGGTAACAGTAACAATTACTTCTTCAATGACTTGTTCTTGTGAAAAAACAGGTGACGCAAAAACACCCGTCAGTAAAAAACCTAATAAGTAACGTTTCATAACTCCCCCTATAAATAAGATTGTGAAACTTAGTGCTATGATATACCCTAACAAAACTCTTCAGCAAGTTTTTTGAGTAAATAAATTTTGTAAAAAATTGCAAAATATCGCTAAAAATGCACAAAAATTGAAAAAATCAGAAAGAGTAAAGATTATCTTAGATGTTTTAAACAAACAATATCCTAAGACTCCTGTGCCGCTTGATCATAAGGACGAATTTACTTTGCTTATTGCAGTTTTACTGTCGGCTCAATGTACTGACATTAGAGTGAATGAGGTCACACCCATTCTATTTAAAAAAGCATCAAACCCAAAAAAAATGGCTTTATTGTCTCAAAAAGAAATATATTCAATTATCAAACCATGCGGTTTGGGGCCTCAGAAGTCAAAAGCCATTAAAAATTTATCAAAAATTATCCTCTCAAAACATAATGGCAAGGTACCTAGTTCTTTTGAAGCGCTCGAAAAACTACCAGGGGTTGGACATAAAACTGCTTCGGTGGTAATGAGTCAAGGATTTGGATATCCAGCATTCCCTGTTGATACGCATATTCATAGACTTGCTCAAAGATGGGGTTTAACCAATGGAAAAAGTGTTGCTAAAACTGAGAAAGATCTCAAAAGAGCATTCGAAATAAAAGATTGGAATAAATTACATTTGCAGATTATTTTTTGGGGACGTGAATTCTGCCAAGCGAGGTCTTGTTATGCGCTAGAATGTGAGATTTGTAAAAAAATAAACCCAAAAAGAAAGCGTCGATTTGTCCACAAACGACCTTAGATCAATTAAAATATATACTGATTCAATAACTTTTACTGGAGCATTTATGTCTTCTCGTGCAGACAAAATCTTTTCGAATAATTTAAACATTTCCGACTACGATTCAGATCTGTGGTGTGCAATAGAAAAAGAGGCCGATAGACAAGAAGATCACATAGAATTAATTGCCTCAGAGAACTATGCAAGCAAGAGAGTACTAGAGGCTCAAGGCTCTCTTTTAACAAATAAATACGCTGAAGGTTATCCAGATAAAAGATATTATGGTGGTTGCGAACATGTCGATGTTGCTGAGGATTTAGCCATTGAGAGAGCTATGGAGCTATTTAATACTGAATATGCGAATGTTCAACCACATTCTGGCTCCTCTGCAAATGCCGCTGCTTTTTTGGCTCTACTAGAACCAAATGATTCAATATTGGGTATGTCACTCGATCATGGTGGTCATCTTACTCATGGTTCGAAGGTAAACTTCTCCGGTAGAAACTATCAATCATTTCAGTATGGATTGCATCCTCAGACAAATGATATTGATTACGATCAAGTGCGCGATCTTGCGAAGAAACACAATCCAAAGCTAATAATAGCTGGGTTCTCTGCTTATTCTGGTATAGCTGATTGGAAAACCTTTGGTGAGATTGCAAAAGAAGTGGGTGCATATTTCCTTGTAGATATGGCACATGTTTCTGGATTAGTTGCAGCTAACGGTTATCCCTCTCCAATTCCTTATGCTGATGTAATTACATCTACAACGCACAAAACACTGCGCGGCCCACGTTCAGGTATTATTTTGTCAAATAATAAAGAGCTTCATAAAAAACTTAATTCAGCAGTCTTTCCAGGTTCACAAGGTGGTCCGCTAATGCATGTTATTGCAGCGAAAGCAGTATGTTTCAAAGAAGCACTTGAACCAGAATTTAAAGACTATATCTCTCAGGTCAAGATAAATGCTAAAGTGATGGCCTCCACTTTAATGGATAGAGGTATTGATGTTGTAATGCGAGGAACTGAAAATCATATTGTGCTAGTAGATTTACAAAGCCATAAAATCACCGGAAAAGATGCTGAGAAAGTTTTAGGTGAAGCTAACATCACTGTTAATAAAAATACCGTACCTAATGATCCTGAATCGCCATTCGTAACATCTGGAATTAGATTAGGCACTGCAGCAGTTACTACTAGAGGATTCAGAGAGAATGAAATCATGACACTCACAAATTGGATGAGCGACATCATCCTTGATTTATCTAATAAAAATAAAGTAGAAAAAATAAAAAAAGAAGTTAGTGATTTGTGTAAACAATTCCCTGTTTACAAATAATGCATTGTCCCTACTGTCAGGCACAAGACACTAAAGTAATAGATTCTAGACTCGTTGGAGACGGACTTCAAATTCGTCGAAGAAGAGAATGTGAACTATGTAAGGCAAGATTTAATACATTTGAATCAGCAGATTTAGCCCTGCCAAGAATTGTTAAAAGCGATGGTGAGAGACAACCTTTTAATGGAACAAAATTAAAAGCTGGTATGTTGAGAGCACTTGAAAAAAGACCGCTTTCATCAGAAAGAATTGATGCTTTATTTGGAAATATTCTTACAGAGGTTAGACAACTTGGTGAAAGAGAAATCCCTTCAAGAAAACTTGGCGAAATTGTTATGAAATCACTAAAATCTGTTGATCAGGTTGCATATGTGAGATTTGCTTCAGTGTATAGAGATTTTCAAGATATAGAAGAATTTGCTCAAGAGATATCAAGCCTCTCTAAAGAGGAGAAAAAATCAAAAAAGAAAAAATGACTGATTTTGAAGTCATGCAAAGAGTATTTGATCTTGCAATCAAAGGGGGTCACAACGTTGCACCCAATCCATTGGTAGGCTGTGTTATTACAAAAAATGGAAAAATTATTGGTGAAGGCTGGCATAAAAAATATGGTGGTCATCATGCAGAAGTCAATGCAATTCGAGATTGCCAAAAAAAATTTGGGAAAAGTGCTGCAAAAAAACTTTTGCATAAATCAACATTTTTTGTGAATCTTGAGCCATGTTCAATTGAAAAAAATACTCCTCCATGTACAGAAAAGTTAATTGAATTTAAGGCAAAAAAACTAGTTTGCTCTATCAAAGATCCTAATCCTTTGATCAATGGTAGAGGAATTAAAAAACTAAAGCAGGCAGGAATTGATGTTCAGCTTGGTTTGATGAAAGGTGAAGCAAGGAGACTGAATAAAATTTTTATTGCAAATCACCTTTACTCAAGGCCTTTCATTACTATAAAAGTAGCACAAACCCTAGACACAAAAATTGGTCTAAGAGGAGCTGGTCAAGTGAGAATCACTAATAATAAATCTATCAAAGATGTGCATAAGTTAAGAAGAGAGCATGATTCAATTATGATAGGTTCAGGCACGCTTAATGAGGATAATCCCATGCTGTCAACAAGATTTAGTCTTAGCAAAAAAATTTCTCAACCAATAAAAGTTATTATCGGCAACAATGTCAATGTAAAAAGTAAAATGGGGCTCTTCAAGGATTTTTCCAAAGTAATTTTTGCCTCAACTAAAGAAATTGTCATACCAAAAGATTTACCAAAGGATGTGATAAATTTTAAAAATGCTAAGCAGAATATCTTTGAAAATCTCTTCTCATATTTATTAGATTTAAATTGTCGCTCAATATTAGTTGAGGGCGGAAGTAAGCTTTTTCGTAGTTTTTTAAGCAAAGGCTACTATGATGAATTAATTATATATACAGCACCAAAGATTATTGGTCGTCAGGGAATTAATGGTATTGATGTTGATGTTGATTCATTCAAAAGTAAAATGCTTACAATTGATGCAATTGAAAATTTTGGAAATGACCTCAAAGTAACCTATATAAATAAAAAGCCTAATGGAATTTAATACAACACAAGAGATTATTGATGATATTGCTGATGGTAAATTAGTAATACTTGTTGATGACGAAGACAGGGAAAATGAGGGTGATTTGGTATGTGCTGCTGAATTAGTAACTCCAGAAATAATTAATTTTATGGCAACTAAAGGAAGAGGATTAATTTGTCTGCCATTGTCTTCTGAGAAATGTGATCAACTAAATCTTCCAATGATGACAAATCACAATAGAGCAAAACATACTACAGCATTTACAGTTTCTATTGAGGCTGCAAAGGGTATTTCCACTGGAATTTCTGCTGCAGATCGTGCGCATACCATTAAAACTGCAGCGTCAAAGAAGGCAAAACCTTCTGATATCGTCCAGCCAGGCCATATATTTCCATTAAGAGCAAATGAAGGTGGAGTGCTTAGTAGAGCTGGTCACACTGAAGCAACATGCGACCTTGCAAGACTTGCAAAAAAAGAACCTGCAGGTGTTATCTGTGAAATTATGAATGAAGATGGGTCTATGGCTCGGAGAGATGATCTTTTTAAGTTTGCAAAGGAATTCTCTCTAAAAATCGGTACCATTGCTGATCTGATTCATTACAGAGCCCTGAAAGAAAAAAGTGTATTTAGAGAACATAGTGAGAATGTTCAAATTGATGATATGGATTTCAAAATGTCAGTTTGGAGAGATAGCATTTTTAATAACTTACATCTTACACTTCAAGTTGGGAAAATCACCTCTAAACAAATTCCCTTGGTGAGAGTTCACGTACCTAATATGTTACATGACATGATTGGGACGGATGGATATGGGGATCGGATAGACTTAAGGTCTGCATTAAGAAAAATACATGATTCAAAATGTGGAGTGCTTTTATTAATAGGTGGTGGGCATATTGAGAAATCCCTAATTAATGATATAAATTCTTATGAAGTCAGTCTGGAACCAGAGACAAAAACAGTAGGAATTGGCGCACAAATACTTCGTGAGATTGGTCTCAAAAAGATCAAACTACTTGCAAAACCAGTAAAATATCCATCATTATCAGGCTTTGACCTTGAAGTGGTTGGTTTTGAAAAATGAGTAACACAAGTTTTAAATATGCAAAATCGCTAGAAAAGACAGATTTTAAAATAGGTATAGCTAAATCTAAGTGGAATGATAAATATGTGGATATGCTTGTTGACTCTGCCGTCTTCCATCTTGAACAGAATAATATTAAAAATATAAAAGTTATTGAAGTGCCAGGAACATGGGAGCTTGTATATGCGACTAATGCATTATTGGAAAAATATGAATGCGATGGAGTGATTTCAATCGGTGTGATAATTAGAGGAGAAACATCACACTATGATTTAATAAGTCAAAATGTAGTGAGTGGACTTATGAATTTAATCCTTAATACATCTAAACCCGTAACACTTGGAATACTTGCTACAGAAAACGAGGCGCAAGCTGAAGAACGCTCAAATCCAAATAAATTAAATAAGGGTAAAGAGTTTGCTCAAACGATACTTGAAGTACTAAATTTGAACATTTAGGAATGTCAAAAAATCTATCAAAACATAAGATAGTTGTAAAAACTCGAGAATGTATTGTTCAGGCAATTTACCAAATATTTATGGAGGATACGATTGTATCTGATCTTATCGATCAGTTCAGAGCTGAAGTTAATGAAAAAAAAATTGATTATCAGTTTATGAAAAAGCGACTTGATAATTTTGAAGAAAATAAAGTAGATTTTACTGTGCTTATTGAAAATGAAAATTCAAATGAACAACTACAGGTCATCGATAAATCAATACTTGCATATGCATTAGTTGAAAAAAATATCAATGAAATTCCTAAAGAAGTTGTTATTGATGAATGTATTAGATTGGCTAAAAAGTTTTCAAATGAAAAAGCTTATAAATATGTGAATGCTAAAGCAGATATTCTCTACGATCTATAATTAACAAAAATTGGACTCGACCATGCTCTATGTTCAGAAGGAGCAAGACATTCATTATGCTTTTTATGTCCCAACCTACATATCTTGGTTTTAATGCATTTACCATTTTCATCATACTCGCATCCTAGAGGATCAGATGCAATTGTTTCGATAGGTTCTTCGATTGCTCTTACATAGTAAATACTGTCTCTTTGTGCAGTAGTGAATTCCTCATCTATAAATTCAAAACTACATATCGTGCTTCCACACTCAAATATCTTCCAAGTATCGCTTATTAATTCTCCTATCGATTCGCCTTCATATGACTGTGGAGTTATTTTTATAACTTCAACACGTTGAATAATTCTTCTTTCGTCTGTTGGGTTATAACATTCTGAATTACAGATTTTTTCTAATTCGTCATTGGAGAGTGCTTGAGAAGCATAATCAGGACAGCCTGGCTTTTGCTTCAATGAGCCAGCTACTTTTACAATGAAATTAGGTGAAACTGTGGCATCAATTTCTGAGCCCATATGGTGTTCAATATTGCCATTTATAGCATCAAACCAAAGTAATATTCTGGGTCCAGAAGTTGTATATGTCTCTTTTCTTTCTAGAGATTCCCAGATTGATTCTCTAGATCTTGAGTCTGCATGGACAGCTACCAATCCGCCTGTAAGAAAAAAAGCACTTTGCCTTTCAGCATCTGTGATCAGATTTAAATCAACTATGCTTGTAATTCTTGTATCTGAATTAATATCGACCAAAGTTGGTTCCAATTTGCCTTTTGGTCTTCTTAAATCCATCAAGCTTTCTGTAAAACTACTAACGATGCCTCGTGCTTCTGTATTGGGATTCCGCTTAACTTCTTTAAAGCCAGTGCCAGGTCTTGCAGCATGGTTATCACTTGATCCAATAAAACCAAATTTAAATCTTTTTGGATACTCAGGATTTGTAAAGTCAGTCATTGCAAGAATATATTGAGCCGAGCCAAGGGGCCTATAATTAAATGCGGGTTGGAAACAATCTCTACATTGGCCAGCATCAAGAAATTCATCCTCATCAGTTTCATTAACTGCGGCAAAACTCCCTGCACCCATATTGGCTGAATACATTTTTGTTTTTTCTACTAAATCATCACAGTAATTCTTATCAAAGCCTGCATTTGAACATCTTTCTGCCATTATATTTCCAGCTTGTTGACAAGTAGGTAAGAAATCGTCTGATGTTTCTGGACAATATAAAACTCCTTGATCATCAGCCAATACATCATTCCAAGATCTATATTCCTCTGCATTACCATGTCCCGAGTATAGCTCTATGAGAAATTGCGCGTCTTCGTCATCATAACCCTCCAGCTGACGCCTCCAATCAGATGTAGCTGGAGTATAAAATCCCCAAGTCGTCCCATGAGGTATCACCATAAATTCAGACTCATATTCGCGAAGTTTTGCAAAAAGGATATTAGGATCCTCTGCTTCTTCATAACAATCAATTGGTAAGTCCCTAGTGTTTATTTCTTTATCACAAATTGGAGTTTCTTTTATTTCTTCAAAAAATTTATCAAAAGCGTAATATCTTTGCCTGTTTTCTAAATCTAATGTGGCCGGTAGTGCTGAGAGTGTCCATGGTAAACCTAGGCGCATTACTTGAGGCGCGACTCCTCCTGCGCCAATTGCTCTAGGGGGCACAGTATTATCTTCAGTATCAAGGAAAATAACATTCTTGTGGCCATAGTGATTTGATGGATTTGGATCAACTTGAGTCCATTCCCACCCTAAAAAGCTAACTAAATCATTATTATTAGAGAGATTATTACACTGGCGAATACTTTCTTTTGTTTCAAGCCATTTTCTAGGTGTTGACGCTTCTGCATGATCATTTATGGACCAAAAATCTAGGGCTGAACAAAATCTTGCAAAATCACATGCATCAGAAACTGGTGATGCACCAGGACCATTAAAAAATGGTAATGACCACATGAATGCATCCGTTGAAAATGTCGTGTGCACATGCAAGTCGCCAAATAAAATTTGTTTCTCTGATTCCACTGCAAGAATTTGCTTGATGTTTTCAATTCTTTTTTCTTTATCAACAACTACTTGATTTGGCAGCATCATTTCTGAAATTTCACCAGCATCCTCAAGCATTCCAAATTGCTTGAAAACAGCTCCAAAGAAAAAAATAACATAAAAGAAGACAACTAATATGACCGATGACAAAAGAATTTTTTTCATATTATTTATCTGTATATTGTTTGATTCCTTGATGGGCCTACAGAAATAATGTTAACTGGTACTCCCAAAAAATCCTCAATGTAAAGTATATATTCTTGCGCATATTTTGGAAGATCTGAGAACTTATTACAATGCACCGTTGAACTTTGCCATCCAGTAAAACTCTTATACACAGGGGTAGATTGATCATAATCAATGCAAGCGTTTATTGTTTCAAGATTATCGAGAACATCCAATTTAGTAATACAAAGAGTTGTTACAGAATTTATAAAAATTACTTCTCTAAGCGCCTTTAAATCAAGCCAACCGCACCTCCTTGGTCTACCTGTAGTTGCACCAAATTCATTTCCAATTCTCGAGATTTCCTCTGCTGTTGAATCAAATAATTCTGTGGGGAATGGCCCTTCGCCTACTCTTGTGGTGTATGCCTTCGAAATGCCAAGAATATTATCAATAAATTTTGGACCTACACCAAGGCCAGAAGATACACCACCAGCTGTTGTATTGGAAGATGTTACGTAAGGATATGTGCCATGATCAATATCAAGCATAGAACCTTGTGCGCCTTCAAAAATAATATCATTTCCGTTTTTATAAAAATCCTCAACTAGTTCATTGGTATTGCATGAATAGCTCTTAGCTAAATCTTGAAACTTTTTGAGATCAGTAAAAATAATTTTGGGATCCAGTTCTTCCGCATTCAGTAGTTTTGTTAAGACCTTATTATGAAAATCTAAGATATTAAATAATTTCTCCTGTATTGACACAAGGTCCAGTAAATCACTGAATTTAATCGATCTTCGACCAACCTTATCCTCATATGCAGGACCGATGCCTCTGCCCGTTGTACCAATATTTTCTTGTTTGTCTCTAGCTTGATCGATAGCAATATGTGTCGGCAAAATTAAGGGACATTTAGCACTTATAAATAATCGGTTTTCAACGCTAATTCCGGCATTGTTTAGCATTTGGATTTCTTCTTCCAACGCCTGAGGTGAGATCACTACTCCATTACCAATTAGACATTTAGATTTAGGATTTATTATGCCCGAAGGTACAAGGTGTAAAACATGAGATTTTCCGTCTACCTTAATTGTGTGTCCTGCATTATGTCCACCTTGAAATCGACACACAACTGAAGAATCCTTGGTAAGTGCATCCACAATCTTGCCCTTGCCTTCATCACCCCACTGAAGACCAATCACAAGGGTGGTAGTCATAATTAAGGTTGGCTTTTACCGTCGGACTTATTTAAATACTTAAAGTAATCTGATTTTGGATCAATAAGAAGTACATCTGCTTTATTTTGAAAAGTGCTGGTGTATCCTTTTATGCTTCTTGTGAATTCGTAAAACTCTGGATCTTTTGAAAAAGAGTTAGCATATATGGCAGCCGCATCTGCGTCACCTTCACCCCTAATTTGCTCGGCTTCTTTGTAAGCCTCAGCTAAAATAATTACTTTTTCTTTTTCAGCTTTTGATTTAATTTCATCTGATATTTCTTTACCTTCTGCACGAAGCTCTTCAGCAAGTCTATAACGCTCAGTTCTCATTCTTTCGAAAACTGAATTACTTAACTCTGTCGGCAAGTCAATTCTTTTGACTCTGAAATCAATTATTTCGACACCTAAATCAGATACTGAAGATGTTAAATTCATTGTCATGGACTTCATCATTTCATCTCTTTCACCAGATACAAGTTCAGTAATTGTTCTTTTACCAAATTGGTTCTTTAGCTCAAACTCAGTTCTTTGACCAAGTAAATTGTTCAGCGTAAGAAAGCTCCCGCTTGTAGCAGTATAAAATGTTAAAACATCAACAATTCTGTATTTCACAAACGAATCAACTAATAGGTATTTACTCTCGATTGTTAGAATTCTATCTGGCTCTTCATCAAGACTCTGAAGCCTAGCATCAAATTTTTCCACGTTTTGAATAATTGGCAGCTTCAAATGGAGGCCAACAGGAACATCAGGTCTTATGACTTCACCAAACTGTGTCACAAGAGCCTTCTCCTTTTCGTTAACTATAAAAATGCTATTAACTAAAAGTATAAATATTAAACCGCCTAAAACTAAAATTATTGAAGATCTACTCATCGTCATCCCTCTTTTTATTTTGCTCCATTATTTTGTCAAGTGGTAAATACAGTAGGTTATTACCGCCTTCAACATCTACCATAATCTTTGTGGAACTTGATAAAACACTCTGAATAGCATCGAGATATAGTCTATCCCGTGTAACTTTTGGTGCTTTTTTGTATTCAGCTAATAATTTTTCAAACCTTACAACCTCACCTTCGGCATTCGCTATTACCTCTTCTCTATAAGCTTCAGCCTGCTGTACACGTGCAACAGCTTGACCTCGTGCTTCAGGCACTATCGATAAAGCGTATCTTTCAGCTTCATTTTGAAGTCTTACTTTATCTTCCCTTGCAGCAACCACGTCATCAAATGCATCTTTAACAGCACTAGGTGGATCAGTTTTTTCAATATTAACTTGTTGAATAATTAAACCTGTTGCATATAAATCAAGATAATTTTGTAATCGATCTTGCACATTAAGTGCTAGTGTTTGCCTCCCAGTTGTAAGTGTTTCCTCAAGAGAATTATCACCTACAACGTGCCTAAGTGCACTTTCAGTAGCTTGACGAAGACTTGCCTCAGGATCATTCACATTAAGAACAAAATCCTTTAAGTTCTTAATTCTGTATTGTACTGAGATTGTGACATCTACTAAATTTTCATCTTTAGTAAACATATTTGCAGTTTGTGAAAATCGTCTTGTAAGAGCAACATTTTCTGTATATCTCTCGTCTATGCCAGCAATCATAAAATTTAAACCCTGATCAGTTTCCTGATGATATTTTCCTAGCCTAAGTACAACTGTTCTTTCTGGTGCTTCGTTAATATATATACATTGCATAGCGAACAATATTAATAAGCCAAAGAAGACAAAACCAAGAATTCTTTTTAATGGGAAAGATGGTATTCCGCCTGAGGGACCACCACCATTTGATGAGCCTTTGTTGCCAAATATCATAGAAAATCTTTTTATAAGATCATCGAAATCTGGTCCATCATTATTATTTCGACCCCATGGATCTTTGTTATTGTTTTGATTATCCCAATTCACAATATGTTCCTTATGAAATTATATAACTTATATATGGTCAAAGACTTATATTCAAACATTTTTTTATAACTTTAGCTCTCTTATTAAAAATTCCTCAATATCTTTGTATTTATTAATGTCAAAAATATTAAGATCTTCCCAGCTTCTTATCCAAGTTATTTGCCTTTTAGCAAGCTGTCTTGTTGCAAAAAGAGTCTTTTCGTAAAACTCATTATTGCTTATCAGTCCTTCGATTAGATCAAAGGCTTGTCTATAATTTACAGCTTTTCTGATTGGATGTTCTGCTATTTGATATTTTGCTAGTAAATGTTCTGCTTCGTTGATCAGCTCATCATTTGCAAGGTAAGGTTGCCTTATTGCAATTTTTTCGTGCAAAGAGCTTCTTGATCTTGGTGAAATACCTATTTGAACAACTCGCAATGTGTTGTCTAATTTAATAATACTTTTTGTATTAGTTGGATTTTCTCGATTCAACTCAATTGCACGAATGATTCTTAATCTGTCATTTGAATTTATTAATTTTGAAGTTTCGAGACACTCTTGTTGAAGAATCTGGAATAACTCATTGGTATCGAGTTGTTCAAACTCTTCACGCAAACCAATATTTCTTCCGGGAAGAGCAGTAATACCTTTAAGAAGTGCATTG
>Ga0066370_10000069_pt1 | contig 18228 bp, 18 predicted proteins | sample Knorr_S15_td_Sur_FD_70971 | JGI IMG/M metagenome (GOLD analysis project Ga0066370, IMG submission 70971) | Marine microbial communities from Southern Atlantic Ocean transect - Knorr_S15_td_SurfaceA_ad_5m_LV_A | ecosystem: Environmental > Aquatic > Marine > Oceanic | place: Southern Atlantic...
TATCTAGTAGTTTATTAAACGTAGTCATTTATTATCTTTTCCGGATTAATTCAATCTTTCAAAAGAATTATGAGAAACAGGGCCCTTGAGATGATCCTTAACCTTTTCATTTTTATCTAAGATTAATTTAAGCTTCCTTAGAACTTTATCAAGAGAATTAAAAAAATCTTTTATATCCTTTTTCGTATGTGAAGTGCTTGGATAAAACAAATTTCCACAAAGAAAATTATTTTTAAGCATTTCTTGCGTGATAAAAGTTTTAATTTCTCGTGATTCTTTATGGTTAACGTTATAAGACACAAGAGCGTCCATTCCACTTAACTCTAACTTCAAGCCATAAGAAGTGAATAATTTTGAAATACCAGCTTTAAAAAACGATCCAATAGAACTAATTTTTTCCCAAGATTTTACTCTTTCCATTTCATCAAGAGTTGCTAGAGCAGCTACAAACCCAATTCTTTCAGTAAAAAAAGTTGAACTTATAAAAGTTGATTGAGATTTCTCCATAATCTCCTCTTTTCCTAAAACTGAAGTTATTGCGTATCCGTTACCCAGAGCCTTTCCAAGAATCATTAAGTCAGGGTTAACATCATATTTTAAATGAAGACCTCCAAAAGTTTCTCTAAACCCACTAGTACACTCATCAAATATTAAAAGACTTTTATATTTTTTCGATAGAAATTTAACATCTTCCAAATATTGTTTTGAAGGTTTTTTTGATCTCATAACTTCCATTTTAATTGCTGCAACATCTTTTTGTTTCAAAATATCTTCAAGTTTATTTAATTCGCCTTCAAAAAAAGGAATAGATGTTGACTCAAGTTCTTTTGGAACTCCATTGGTAGATAAACCTGATAAAAGCTGAAGATCTAAATTTTTTTTATTTCTAATATTTGCCGAAAGATACCAGTCATGCCACCCATGGTATCCACAAAATGCTATCTTACTTTTTTTTGTGAAAGCTCTAGCGATCCTTACTGCAATTGTATTCGCCTCCCCTCCGGTTCTGGCAAATCTAGCCATTGATGACCATGGATGCATTTTTACTAATTTTTCAGCTAAAAATACCTCTTCAGGAGGATTGAGAGTAGACATATTTCCTTTCTCAATACAATTTTTTACGGCTTTATCAACTTTACTATTTCCATAACCTAGAGAGTTGGTGCCAACCGCAAAGTGACTAAAGTCTCTAAATAGATTTCCAGAAATATCTTTAACAGTAATTCCTTTTGCACTTTCAAAATATGCAGGCCATTGATTAGGCGCAAACATTTCCCTTCGTTTTGAAAGTAGTGAATTTCCGCCTGGGATATATTTCTTTGCTTTTTTATGTAAAGAATTTCCTGAAGCTTTATTATTTTTATTTCTTTTTAGCATTTTTACTTTTTTTATTAAATTTCATTATTGCTTCGATATTAATGAAATCCCAAATATCGTCAATCTCAAATGATTTCCATTTTGGAACTATATAGGCTGCAGTATCTGATTGACAAAAAGATTTTTCTTTTAAAAAACTATCAATGAATGAGGCATAGACTGAACCTTCAAGAAAAAAGATGTCTTCTATATCTTGTCTTCTTTTGACCTTAAAATTTCTTTTTGCATAATTTTTTAACTTCTCATTTTTTAACAAAAAACAAAAATCTGGATGCTGATCTTCTACTTTTGAGACGCTGACGATTGAAGTTGAATTTGTCTTCATCATTTTTTCAAGAGCATTATCTATGTCCTCCGAAGTTCTAAGAGGTGAAGTCGGTTCAATGAGAACAATAATATCGAATTCAAGATCTTGTTTTTTTAGAAAAGTGATAGCATGTTCTATCACATCCGCTGAAGGCACGGTGTCGCCAGAAAGTTTTTTTGGCCTTTTGAAAGGCACATCTACCTTGTAATTTTTCGCAATTTCTATGCATATATCGCAATCAGAGCTCAATATAAGATGATCAATATATTTAGATTTTTTCCCTGCTTCAATTGAATAGGTCAAAAGTGGCTTACCTAGCAAAGGTCTTGAATTTTTATTTTTAAGCCCCTTAGAGCCACTTCTTGCCAGAATTATTCCAATAACTTTATTTTTTTTTATCATTTCAAAGATGATTATTAAATCTCTTTAATAACCTTTCCGTCTGGAGTGTATTGTATTCTGGTAGAAAAAGAATTTTCTATTTTTTTACTTGAAGTAAAAAATCTATCCCCCAATCTAGGTTTCACACTTTTTGGGTATAAGTCATCTGTATCTAGGACAAGATAACCTTCTCCATGAGCTATAAATATATTTTTTTTTGATTTCTTGAAAATAAGACCTGTTTGAAACGAATGAAATTTTTTCTTTTTTTTAAAAGATTTTATTTTAAAGATTCTTACATCAGTACCGTTTATTTCAGTCTTAGCTCCAGAGTGTGGATGGGAAAAAGCGTTACAAAAAGACTCAATATCACTTATAGGCCAGGTCCAATTAATCCATGCATGTATTTCTGTATTTAATCTTGGCCAATATTCTGAATCTTCATCTCTATTCAAGATAGCTTTACCTGGAAGCCCGGTCTTAAAAAAATTGTCTAGCCATGCATCCAACATCTTAGTCGCTTTTTTAATTGAAAATTTATCGAAATCCTCAGGAGTTCTACAACTTTTTGGAAATTGAAAAGATGTTTTAGAAAAAATTTTTCCTGCATCAAGTTTCGGGGTTAAAAGGTGAATGCAACTACCACCTTTTCGATCATTCATCAAAATGTTCCATGAAGCGCCTCCACCACCTCTGTATTTTGGAAGGGGTTGGTTATGTAAATTGAAAATTCTTCCTTTAAATATATCTATTATGTCTTTTGACAAAATCCAAGGAGCGCTAAAAGAAATACCTATATCACCATTTTCAGGAACTCTCCCCTTTTTCATCAAATTATTAATGTTGTTACCACAAAATACATCTAGTGCTTTGTCATTAAAACCATCTATATCATTTTCAAATCTCTTACTTGTTCTTAAAACTACCTTCCAACCATTTTCATGTGCTTTTCTTACAGCAGTTTTTACAAAAACTCCTCCTCCAAAAATATGTAAAGTTTTAATCCTATTCATTTTTATTTAAGCATTCTCATTGGAATATCAAGATTTTTTAAATAAGACCTTGCGCGAATTGGATTATTATCTCCGAAATGAAACAAACTTGCACAAGCCGCAGCTGATATAGAAGTATTATTTAACAAATCTGCGAGATGCATGTAATTTCCTGCTCCGCCACAAACTATGAGAGGAACGTTTATTTCTCTAGAAACTTTATCCGCGTATTCAAGATCATAACCTTCCATCATTCCATCTCGGTCAATACTATTTAATAAAATTTCACCAGCTCCAAGCTTAATTAAATTTTTTGCATGCTCCAAAGGATCTAAATTAGTATTAAGCTTTCCACTTTTTATCCAGACCTCTCTTAAATTATTTGAAATTTTATAATCTATGCTTCCTATTACACATTGTTCTCCAAACTCTTTAGAAATTTCTTTGATTAACGATGGATTTTTAACACATGAAGTGTTGACAACTATTTTGTCAGCTCCTGCTTTTAACAATTCTCTTACTTGATTTATATCAGAAATTCCTCCTCCTGCAGCAAGCGGCATAAAACACTCCTCAGAGGCCTGTTTAACGATTTCTATTAAATTACCCAATGAAGATGAATTATTATCAATATCCAAAAACACTAATTCATCAGCATCCTGTGCACTATATATTCTTACGGCTGTTTTGGGCTCTCCTGTATCTTTAAAATCTTTGAATTTTTTACCCTTAACCATTCTTTTATCTTTCAAAAGTAAAACTGGAATTATTCTTTTTTTTAACATTTACCATCCCAATTTGAAAAATTTTTTAGAATCTTTAACCCAACTGGCTGACTTTTTTCAGGATGAAATTGCATCCCAATGACATTATCTTTTGAAACAGATGATACAAATTTACCTCCATAATCACACTCAGAAAGGATTACTTTTTTTGATTCGGGTATGCATCTGTAAGAATGCACAAAATAAAAATCAATATTTTCTTTTATACCTTCCATCACCGGATGTTCTTTACTAGGTAAAAGGTTGTTCCATCCCACATGAGGAATTTTTAAATATGAAGAAGGATTTAACAGCTTAACTTTTCCTTTAATCACTCCCAAACCTTCGCAAGGACCTTTTTCATCACCTGATTCAAATAAAATCTGCATGCCAAGACATATCCCAAGAAAAGGTTTTTTATCATTTATATGATTGAGTATTGCTTCTTTCCAACCTTTGGATGTTAACAAATGCATAGCTCTAGAAAATGACCCAACTCCTGGCAAAACTATGCGGTCATATTTATCAATTAGTTTTGAGTCTTCAAATATTTCTGAATGCTCACCTATTCTTTCAAAGGCATTATGAACAGAAGCTAAATTTCCAGCCCCATAATCTACTATGCCGATCATTATTTTTTTCTATTGTCTTCTCTATACCACTGATCAAAATCCCATACTCTAGGCGCATCGCCTTTTGCATCAAAATCATGATCGTAGGGAGGTATAGCCATACCTTTGACGATTTTATTAAATTCTTCTTCAGACAATCCCATATATTCCAGAAAAATTTCTAATGAGGGAGGTTTTCTTCCATCATACTTTTCACTTAATTTTTTAGCTTCACTCGTAGATAAACGATTTGATCTGACATCAAATGCATTTATTTGAGCAACCCTACTATACCCCCTTTTAATAAACTTAATATAATCTCTAGTGCCCTGCATAAAACATTCAATTTTTTCACCATGAGGATTTATTTCAGTTGGCACGCCTTCAAGCTCATCAATTTCCCAGCCTAATTCACGCTTAATTATTTCTGTATTTTTTTTATAATCCCATGGAATAAAACTTCCCAAAGGAACTGAACAATAACCTAATTTTATTAATTCTTTTACAGGAGGAAATGTATATGGAATTAAATCTCTTAAATCGACAGGATCTTCAGGGCTATCAATCATGCCATGCATGTCTTCGGCAGTAATTCCTAGGGTTCTTAACATATTAAATTTTTTATCATCTTCATATTCAATCTCGTCATTCAAGTGATCGTAGTAACCAGTTATATCTGCTTGCGCCTCTCCCCAAAAAACTAAAGGAACTTTATGAAGGAGCGCCACTCTTAAAGGGTAAGAATAAATTCCAGTATGACAATGCCAGCAGAAGTCGGTTTTCCGATTGAAAGACTCAAACATTAATTTTTTAACTGTATGCCAATTGGGAGTAAAATCTATTACATCTACTCCTAGTTTTTTGAAAGTTCTTTCATTATTCTTCTGAATCGTTTCTCTCATGAATCCATGATTAAAACGAACCACTAGTGGCTTTATATTGTATTCTTTAACTAAGTAAAATAATTGAAATGTACTGTCTTTCCCTCCCGAAAAAGGAATAATGCAATCGTAATCTGATTTTCCTCTATGTTTCTCAATTAAAGCATCTAATAATTTTTTTCTCTCAACCCAATCTATAGATTCGTTTTTGTATTCTGCACTTCTACATATATTGCAAACATCCTTTTCGTCAAACTCGATCGTTTCATAAGTTTCTGGAAGGCCACATTTGGAACAACACCTTAAGACAGGAATCTTTTTATTATTTTTCATTTCTTTAAGTAATTTTCTGCTAAGTAATAATCATCAGGTTTACCCACATCTAACCATTGCTCATGAACTGGATAGGCAATAGTTGAAAAATTGTTAGCTTTTAGGCGTTCAAAAAGTTCTGGCATGTCACAAAATTTATTCTTTTTTAATAATTTTAATACTTCTGGCGATAAAACATAAACTCCAGCATTAATATAATCTCTAGAAACAGGCTTTTCTTCAATTTTTGTAATGTTCATTCCATTCATGTGAACCACTCCAAAAGGATGTTGCCACTCATGTAAACTTACTGCCATAGTTGCGTGAGCATTTTGTGTATTATGGAATTTTAAAATTTTTTTAAAACGAACTCCTGTTACAACATCTCCATTAACAACTAAAAAAGGCTCTTTAGTTTTTATTTTTAACAAAGACAAAGAACCGGCAGTTCCTAAAGGAGAATCCTCGTCTAAATATTCGATATCTATTCCAAATTTCTCTCCAGAACCAAAAAAATCTTTTATCATCTGACCGAGATAATTTACGGAAATAATAAATTTATTAAAACCCTCATTTTTCGCTTTCTCTATAATATGCTGAAGAATAGGTTTGTTCGCTACTTCTAACATAGGCTTAGGACAAGATTCGGTGTAGGGCCTCATTCTTACACCCTTTCCTCCAGCCATAATAACCATAATATTACTTCTTGACTCCTTTACAGTTATTTCATCCCACAAATGAATTCCTTTGATTTTATTTGATTTATCTACAATAGGTATTTGTCTTAAATTATTCGACTTCATAATTTCTAGAGCTAAATCACTTGTAACTGCTTCAGGAACTACTCTTGGCTTCTTATTCACGACCTTTAAAACTGAACTATTTAGATCTAAACCTGCTAGTAAACCTCTTCTAATATCTCCATCCGATACTGTACCTACCAAACATTTTTTTTTATCAACAACTAAAACAATTTGGACCCCGTTATCTTCTAAGTTTTTAGCAGCATCTAATATCGATGAGGCTTCTGGTAATATTATTTTTTTCCAAACCTTGGAAGTATTTTTTAAAGTCATTAATATTTACTTTTTAATAATTGGAAAGCTTCAGCAGCTAAAAATCCGGATTGAGACCCTCTATATTCTGCTAAAGATTTAACAGCTTTTTCACTTCTTGGAAAAGGAAATTTTTGTACTTCGGATTTATATGTTTTTAACAATTTTATTTTTTCTTTCAAAGTATTACTGATATCAATAAAAGTATTTGGTACAAAAAGTTTAGATTCATTAGGTAAGACATCTGTTTCAGATAGAGTTTCATAAGTGTAAACACGTTTAATCGAGTTTAAACGGAACCATTTCGTACAAGGTATTGAAGCTTCAAAACAAATTCTATGGTCACTATGAACGTCTCCAGGATGAGGCAAAAAGACCTCATCAGGTTGAAATGATTTAAATACTTTAAAAGTTTTTGCAATTATATCGCCAAGAGGCAAAGTATCTAATTTGGCCGCAGGTAAGTTCAATTCGAAGAAATTTTTTTTATCTATTTTTAGCTTCTTTTGAATCTCAGACAATTCTTTAATTCGGGTACTAATTTGAGCTTTACTCCACCCCTCTGATTCAATCATGGATGTCATGAATAATAAACCTACTGTTTCGCCTTCAAAAACTTTTCTCAAAATGGTTCCACCACAGCCTAATATTTCATCATCGGGATGAGGCGCAACAATTAAAGTCTTCATAAATATTCCCCTAATACAAAATTTATTTTTGGTTCAAAATCGAGCAATTCCAATGCTCCATCTCCGGATTTAATAATTGGACCCTTCTCACCAGTGCCAAGTATTTTTCCAGGCTCTATGTTATCAGGAAAGTCACTTAAAACTTTGCAACTCCATAAAATTATATTCGTATCTTTATATTCAAAATGTGCTCCTGGATAAGGATGTGACAACCCTCTAACTAAGTTATATATTCCTTTTGAAGGCATTCTCCAATCTATCCGTCCATCTTCTTTATTTCGTTTCCTCCAAGAATTAGACTGCGAATGGTTTTGTGCTATAGGCAGGACACTATCTGACTTTAATTGATGAAAAAGATTTTTAATTTGTGTCACTGCAATTTTTTCTACCTTTTGATAGACGGAAGAAGCATTGTCTTTTTCGGAAATCTTAAAAATCTTTTGTGAAAGAATATTTCCAGTATCGGCTCCTTCTTCCATTTGAAAAAATGTACATGCAGAGCTCTTTAAACCCAAGACCAATGACCAAATTATTGGATGCCTTCCCCTATTTTTTGGAAGAGCAGTAGGATGGAAACCTATAACCCCTCTCGGTGCTAACTTTAAAAAGTTTTTATCAAGAAGTTTAGACCATCCTAAGCAAAAAATTATGTCTGGTTTTAATGATTTTATCCATGACTTATTATCATCAGAATTTATGTCTGGAGTATATTTGAAAGGTATATCGGATTTTTTTGCAACTTTACTTAGGTCAAAATGATCGGAGTTGGCTTCTGATTCTTTAAGGGTACAAACTCCTACGATATTTGCATTTAATTTAATAAGCTCTAAAAGCATTTTTTCAGAAAATTGTACTGAGCCAATAAATAAAACTTTCATTAAAACGAAATATTGTAAAATTCTTTTTTTAAAAGATTTTTAAAACTGACACTTTCAAGAACTGAAACGATCCTACTACTTGCGCCCTTTTTTCCATATGGATTGTTTACTTTCTTCAAGCTTGACCGAAAAGAAGGCGATAATCCTCTTTTGATTGATTTCGTTATGGCGCTCTCTGAAGGATTACAATCAATTACCGATGCAGCTTTTAATCTTCCTCTTTGACGATCTCCTATGTTGATAGTAGGGATTTTAAAAGCTGGTACTTCTATTAATCCGCTTGAAGAATTTCCTATTACAAGGTCAACTATCTTTAAACAGGAAAAGTATTTTTGTTGACCCAAAGATTCAAAAGCAAATGCATTTGATCTGCTTTTTACAAAGTTTTTTATCATTGAAAATAAAATTTCTCCGTCTAAATCAGAGTTAGGCATTGTAAAAATTACTCCAAAATCTTTAAATTTCATTAGAGCATTCAAGATTTCTTTAAATTGATTTTTTGAAGAGTTTTTTTCCAGAGTTACTGGATGAAAGGTAACCAGAAAATTTCGGTCGCAAAATGACATATCTAAAATATTTTCAAGATCTTTTTGATCATACAGTTCCTCTTTACTTATACTATCTAAACCAAGCGCGCCAACGTTGAAAACTTTTTTTGGATCTTCGCCAAGCTGAATTACTCTATTTTTATATTCTTCAGAAGCAACAAAATGGAGGTGAGACATCTTAGTGATAGAATGTCTGATGGGCTCGTCAATCAACCCTTCAGTTGCTTCTCCTCCATGTAAATGCGCAATAGGAATTCTTGATAACATAGCAGAAATTGCAGCAGCAAAAATTTCATATCGGTCCCCTAGCACCAAAACTAAATCAGGATTTAATTTTTTGAAACAACTTGAAAATTTTTCAATCCCAATGCCCATTGATTTTGAAATATTTAAGGAGGTGTCATTAACGAGTTTTATGTCTACCTTGTGATCTATTTTAAATTTGTCGTCTAAAATTTCATTAATCGTATAACCAAATTTTTTAGATAAATGCATGCCTGTGACAATAATCTGCAGCTCTAATTTTTTTGAGTTTTGAATCCCTCTCATTAGATGCTTAAGCAAACCATATTCAGCTCTTGTTCCAGTAACTACACATATTTTTTTCATAGCTTAATTTGCTGATCTTTTTTAAAATTTTTTTTCGACTTTTTTCCAATAAGTTTGTCCCACATCATTGGCGAAATTCCAGTACCGGGTCTCTTAGTAGTCAAATTTTCATTTGTAAAAAATTCTCCCTTTTTAATATTTTTTGAAGCAACAATAGATTTACGCACAATAGCTATATTTTTATTTTCACTCGAACTTGGCTTTTTAACTCCATCTCCTAAAGCATTTTCAATATTTCTTATAGATTTAATCATTTCTGATAATTCATGGGGTTCTAAACTGGCTTTGTGATCAGGTCCTTCAAAAGTTCTATCTATAGTAAAATGTTTTTCTATTACTGTTGCCCCTAAAGCAACCGCTGCAATTGGAATTTCAATTCCTGAGGTATGATCTGAATATCCTACTTTAACCCCGAACTTTTCTTTTATACTTAACATTGCTTTTAAATTTACATCGCGCTTTGGAGTGGGATATTCTGTATTACAGTGCAAGACAATTATTTTATTTTTGTTACACCCTGCCTTCTCAAGAATTTCCAAAGCATCTTCTATTTCTTGCATATGTGACATACCCGATGAAAGGATAACTGGTTTTTTTAAAGAACCAATAAATTTTAAATAAGGTAAATTGTTTATTTCGCCCGAAGGTACCTTTATGAAATCCTGACCGAACTTCATTAACATTTTTATACTATCAATATCAAAGCCAGTAGAAAGAAAATTTATTTTTCTCTTTTTACAGTGAGATATTAAATCAATGTGCATTTCCTCCGAGAGTTCTAATCTTTTCAACAATTGATATTGTGTTTCTTGATTGGAAGTTGTTTTTTTTTGATAACTTGCCTTTTTTGCATTCTTTGTTAACAAGTCATCGGCTTTAAAAGTTTGAAACTTTATGTAATCTGCTCCGCAACTAGCAGCAATATCTATTAAGTCCTTAGCGATAGATAATTTTCCATTATGATTAACTCCTGCTTCAGCAATTATCAAAGTTTTGTTTGACATTTGTTTGACCTATAAACGTATTACAGAAAATCCTTCTTCTTTTAATTTTTCTTTTGAATAGATAGATTTCAAATCACCAATTACAGGGTTTTTAGATCTGCAAAGAGTTCTCAATTTTTTTGCACTTATCCTTTTGAACTGATCATGACCAACTGCAACAACTATAGAATCTACTTTTAGATTTGCAAAAGAAGCACTTAATTTTCTGTTATGTTTTTGTTTTATTTCTTTTTTATCTGCCCAAGGGTCTATTAATTTAACTTTAATACCCCAATTTTCTATTTCTTCGATTAAATCAAAAATTTTGCTATTACGTATATCCGGACAATTATCCTTAAAAGTTACCCCAAAAATAGCAATCGTTGCTTTTGAAATATTTATTTCATTTTTTACCATCTTTTTTATAATCTTTTTTGCAGTAATTTTTGCCATGTCGTCGTTTATTCTTCTTCCTGAAAGAATTACCTGAGGCTGATAACCCAATTGCTCTGCTTTGAAAGTTAGATAGTACGGATCAACTCCAATGCAATGTCCCCCTACAAGTCCTGGTCTAAAATCCATAAAGTTCCATTTAGATCCTGCGGCTTCTAGAACTTCGATAGTATCAATATTTAAGAGATCAAAGATTAAAGATAATTCATTTATGAAGGCTATATTTAAATCTCTTTGAGAGTTTTCGATAACTTTTGCGGCCTCTGCTACTTTTATGCTACTTGCTTCCCAAGTTCCAGCTTTGATAATCGATTTATAAAGGTCATTTATGGTTTTGGCTGTTTTTATGTCACAACCACTAGTTATTTTTTTAATATTAGTAAGGGTATTTATTTTATCCCCAGGATTTGTCCTTTCTGGGCTATATCCGAAGAAAAAATCTGTACCGCCTTTTAATCCACTTTCTTTTTCTAAAATAGGAATACAGATTTCTTCAGTTGCTCCTGGATATACCGTAGATTCAAAAATTACTAAATCATTCTTTTTCAAAATACTTCCTACTAAAAAGGTAGCATTTTTTAAAAAACTTAAATCTGGTTGATTGGAGTCATCTACTGGTGTTGGAACAGTGACGATATAAACATTGGAAGATTTAATTTCATCAAGTTCGTAAGTAAAGGAGAGATATTTAGATGAGACAATCTGTCTCTTGGTACACTCTTTAGTACTATCTTTCCCTCTTCTTAGTTCTTTTATTCTTATCTTGTTAAGATCAAATCCTACAACCTTATTTTTTTTTCCAAACTCAATCGCTAAAGGCAACCCTACATATCCGAGGCCAATAACGGATATTTCTTTTTTAACTTTTTTTTTCATTCAAAAATTTAAGAATTATTCTTTTCAGTATTTCTCAAATAGTGTACTGCTAAAACATAAAAGCTAATTAATAATCCACCCAAGAAAGTAATAACGATGCAAATAACTGAACGCCTTGGTTCAGATTTAAGCTCAGGAGATGTGGGTTTCGAAAGTATTTTAAATAAATACTCAGGAGAAGCGCTGGCAAAAGTCATTTTTTCAACTTGATTTTGGATCAAACTGCTTATTCCAGATCTTATCTCTTGTAGTTGTGCATTTTTTAGCTCCTCTTCAAGAAAAACTATAGTTTTTTCAGCAAGCAGTTTCTCTTCGCTTCTAGTTTTTTCATTTATTTCATAAATAATTAAATCTAATATTTCTCTGGCAACTTTAGGGGAAGGATGAACGAAATCAATTTCAAGGAATCCTGTTTTATTATTTATAGAAATATTTAATTTTTCAAGAAAGTTTCTGTGTGCTGTTTGTATCGAAGGCTTTCCATTTACTGAAAACTTAGAATCGTCTAACCATTCATCCTTATCAACATCATAAAGACTTTTATTGATAATTAATTTATCCTCATCCTGATCCCAACTTCTCACGGCTAACAATTTTACGTATAGATCATTTTTTAAGATAAATTCTTCAAAGAAATCTAGAGATTGCATTCTCTCAACAGCCTCGTTCAGTTTATCTCCCTCTGGTCCTAGGTTTTGTAAAGATATACCTGCCAAACTAGCTAAAGAAGAATAATTCTGAACTAGTTTTGAAAAATCTGAACCTGAATTATTTGATAGCGTTAGAATTGCTTCACTTTTATAAATGTTAGGAAGAGAAAGAGCATAAAAAACAGAAAATATGGCAAAAAGAAAAGTTACAAAAATAATTTTAATTTTTTCTTTCCATAAAATTAAAAATAATTCTAAGAAATTAATTGAATCCTCTTCATAACTTTGAATTATTTTTTTTGTTTCTTCTTCCATTAAATTACATCTTTGGTACCCAGGGCCGGACTTGAACCGGCACGATATTGCTATCGAGGGATTTTAAGTCCCTTGTGTCTACCAATTCCACCACCTGGGCTAATTAGTCTGTTAATCTGTTTCTTCAAGATCTTATCTTGCATCGCGGTAAATATATTAGCACCCAAAAAGCCCTCCTTAGAACCACAATCAAATATTTTAGACTCTGAAGTTTGAGCAATTATAGTTCTTGGGGACTTTAAAAGTAACTTATTTATAGAACTTGTTAATTCTATTTCACCATTGGCCGAAGGTGTTTCATTTGATAGGAAATTCATAATTTCTCTAGGCAAAATATACCTGCCAACCACTCTATAATTAGATTTACTATCAGATGGATTGGGTTTTTCTTGTATCGAATTTATAAACTTGTTAGGTGATTTTTTATCTTTACAAAAATCAATAATTCCATAATTTTTTGATCTTTTTTTTGGAATTTTCTCAACCAGAATACGTCCTAACTTGTCTTTAAGATTGGATTTAACCATAGAGGTTATATCATTTTCTTTTCTTTCTGAAACTATGTACTCATCGGGCAAGATAACTAAAAAGAAATCTTCATCTTTTACTTGATGTTGTGCGCAAGAAATTGCATGGCCTAAACCTAACGGCTTTTCTTGATTGATATATTTAAATTTTATATTTTTAAATAATGGGTTATGAAAGGTCTCGATAATATTTTTTTTTCCTAATTTTTTTAAGTTATTTTCTAACTTTAAATCTTTAGCAAAATGATTCTTGATCGACTCTTTTCCGCTTCTTGTTACAAATATAACTTCTTTAACCCCTGATAAAGAAATTTCTTCAACTATATATTCTATGAGTGGCTTATCCAAAATAGGCAATAATTCCTTTGGAATTGCCTTTGTTGCAGGAAATAACCTAGTTCCAAGACCAGCTACTGGAATAATTGCTTTATTTAATTTTTTCATTTTCTCGATAATATGAAGAAAAAATATATTGTGTTAATCTTATTTTTTATCTTACTTCAGTAACAATATAAATGAAAATTGACTTTTTAGGCATAGAGCTAATTGCAGATGAAGATGTTTTCAGGCCGACTCTTATAAGCCAATATTGTGCTGAAAATGTGCCTTTCGCAGATAAGGACGTCCTTGACCTTGGTTGTGGGATTGGTCCATTGGCAATTTATTTCAAGAAAAATGGGGCAAATTCAGTTCAAGGGTGTGATGTCTATAAAAAACATATTGAATTCGCAAAAAAAAATGCAAAAAAAAATAATGTTGAAATAAATATTTTTTTATCCAATTTGTATGAAAATGTTGAAAATGATTTTGACATAATTTGTTGCGACGTTTCAGGAGTTCAAAGCAGTATTTCTGAGATTACAGGGTGGTTTCCTTCTAATGTTCCAAAAGCAGATTCCTCGGGAGCTAACCTAATATTAAAAGCTATTTCGGGTTCAAAAAAACATCTAAGAAGAAACGGTGAGCTTTATGTTTGCGCAACTTCTTTTTCAGATCTGCATTTAATTGAAAGGGAATTATCCAAAAATTTTGAAAATCAGTGGAAAACTTTTTTCAAAACTAAAATTCCTTTTTCTAAACGTTTATTAAAGAACGTTAAATCCATAGAAAAGAAAACTTATATTAAAGAAAACGATAATTATTTTTGGGAATTTATATTATTCAAAGCAAAAAATACCATCTAAAAAGAATTTTTAACTCAAAAAAAATTTATAAAAAGTTATATTGTAGTCTATTGGAGGCTGAGGTCGGAATCGAACCGGCGTGGACGGATTTGCAGTCCGCTGCATGACCACTCTGCCACTCAGCCCTATAAAATTGAGTTCTTATTATAGATAAATGACAACTGTAGGATATAAATTTTTTTTAAAAACTGTTTAAATAAACTTTAGTTTAAAAGAGAAATAAAATTTTTGATGTAGCAATAATCGGTTCAGGAGTAATTGGTTTATCAATTGCAAAGTACGCTTCTGAACGAGGGCTTTCAGTAGTAGTACTGGATAAAGAAAATAGATCTGGAGAAGCCACTTCTTCAAGAAATTCTGGCGTAATCCATGCCGGCATGTATTATCCCAACAATACTCTTAAGCATAAGCTTTGCTTGAGAGGAAATCACCTACTTTACGAGTATGCGGAAGCAAGAAGAATACCTCACAAAAAAACTGGAAAATATATCGTAGCAACCAACGAAAAAGAAATCACAAAATTAGAAAAAATCTTTAATTTAGGTTGTAAGAATAAAGTTGAGCTTAAAAGAGTATCTAAAGATGAAATAAAAGAAAACGAACCAGAACTTTCTGTAGCAGCTGGCATTTTCTCACCTAATAGCGGAGTTATTGATGTACCGAGTCTTATCAATTCCTTAGAGGCTGATGTTACCAATAATAAAGGCATTATTTCTCTAAATACATCTTGTAAGTCTGCAAGAATTAATAAAGAAATTTTTATAATTTCCTGCAATTCCTCTGAAAAATTTGATTTCGAAAGCAAGGTGCTGATTAATGCTTCAGGATTAGAATCTTTTAATACATCTAATAATTTTGACTTCTTAAAGAAAAAATTTATTAAAAAGATATATTTCGCAAAGGGTCATTACTTTAAATATTCTGGCAGAAATCCATTTAAAAAATTAATTTATCCAATTAGTAATGATGAAAGTCTTGGAATTCATGTTGGCATGGATTTAGAGGGTTATTTAAGATTTGGTCCTGACATTGAATACATAGAAAAAATTGATTACACCTTCGACTCTTCTTTGAAAAATAAATTTTTAGAATCCATAAAAACTTACTGGCCAGATATCATTCCTGAAAAATTAAATGAAGATTATTGTGGGGTTAGACCTAAAATTCAAAATAAAGACGAGCAATTCAAAGATTTTTCTATCAGTACTTCAAATTTCCATGGGATTAAAAATTTCATAAATCTGCAAGGAATAGATAGCCCAGGTCTTACAAGTTCTTTAGCAATAGGAGAATATGTTTGCTCCTTAATTGAATAAAATATTTTCTATAAGGTATTTTCAAACTTCCAACTGCTAAAGCACATTTGATCGAGATTTTTTGTGGGCGACCAATTCAATATTTTCTTTGCTTTAGACGTATCAGCAAAATATTCAGGAAGGTCTCCTTTTCTTCTTTTGCCAAAAAAATAAGGAATCTTCAATTTATTCACTCTTTGGAAAGTATCAATTAATTCTAAAACACTAATCCCTTTGCCAGACCCAAGGTTGAAAACTTCATATGATTTTTTTTTACAATTAAATAAATATTTTAAGGCTGATAAATGACCCTGAGCTATATCCAAGATATGCACATAATCTCTAACTGCTGTCCCATCAGGCGTATTATAGTCATTTCCATATATTTCTAACTTAGATGATTTATTTTTTGCCACTTCGTTTATTATGGGCATTAAATTTTCTGGGTATCCGCTTGGCCTGTCCCCAATTAAATATGAATCATGAGCTCCAACAGGATTGAAGTATCTCAAACTCACTACTTTTAAGTTATCAGTTTGTCTAACTTTTTTATTAAGCATATTTTCAATTGAAACCTTATTGTGACCATAATTATTGAATGGATTTGTAGGGTGAAGTTCGTCATAAGGAAGATAAACCGGCTTTCCATATACGCAAGCACTGCTACTAAAAATGAAATTCAACTCGTCTTTTTTATTATTTGAATTTATAAAAGAATTAATTAACTTATAAGTACCAGTTACATTTACCTCTTCATATTCATCAGGGTGAAGTTCAGAGTTTTTTACAGATTTTAAACCTGCGCAATGGATAATAGTTTTTATGTTTTTACTCTTTATAAGGTCTGAGATAGTTAAAGAATTTCTAATATCCATCTCAAAAAAATTTATTTTAGATTTACTTAAAAATTTTATACTTTTTAATGTGTCTGTAGATGAATTTTCAAAATTATCAATTAAGAATAAATCAAAATTTGGATTTTCAGACAGTAATACGGCTATGTGACTTCCAACATAACCAAGGGCACCTGTAATCAATATATTCAATTTATATTAAATAACTCCAGATAATTAGGCTTGCTAAATAGAATATGAAAATGAAAGACTTTATCATTTTATTGAAATCGTATTTAAATTTTATTTAAGTTTTTTAGTATAAATTAATATTGAAGTGTAAAATGTTTCGATAATTTTTTGGGGATAATTTAATGAGAGCATATAAATTTTTAATATATTCGTTATTTATTTTATATAGTTTTTCATCTGTATCTCAGGTCATTAGTCCTGCCTTACTATCTCAGCTCTCGCCAGCACAAATAGAAGCAATAACAAGCGCTTTGGGCGCTAATAGTCCCGATAGATTTCAAGAAGAACCGATGCCTACTGTAATGGATGAAGATCTATCAACAGATAACGCTAATGAAAGTAATTCATCTGAAATTGACAGACTATCTCCAAATGAAAAGTATGGTTATAGTTATTTTTCATCTGGTTTTTTTTCTTCTGTTGCTAAATCTAAATTTCCTACCGGAGACTTGCCATTACCCAACGAATATAAAATCTCTCTGAGAGATGAACTCTCAATAATTTTATCTGGAACCCAAAGCGACACATTTAATTTGAGAGTTAAGCTTGATGGGTCAATTTTGTTTCCTGAAATAGGATCTATCTCTGTGGCTGGGAAGACTCTGGGAGAAGTACAGGAAATCCTTACAAGTTTAGTAAATCAATCTTTCGTTGGAATTAATGTAAATGTATCGATAAAAAATCTTAGCGCTAAAAAGATTTCAATAGTGGGAGCTGTTAATTCGCCAGGGACCTACTTAGTAAATCCTTTCAGCACGATAACAAGCGCTTTGGAATATTCAAAAGGTATAACTGAAATTGGAACTTTAAGAAAAATAAAATTAATTAGAGTAAACGGAGATATCTTTTACTTTGATTTTTATAAACTTTTAATTGATGGAGATAGATCTAAAGACATTTCAGTGGAAGCTGGGGATGTAATTTTAATAGAACCTGCCGATCAATTCGTAAGATTATCTGGATCAATTAGAAGACCAGCAATCTATGAAATTATCGAAGGTGAAGAATTAAAAGATTTAATTAAGTTTGGATTAGGATTTCAAGAAACAACTCCTTCAGACATTACTCTAAAAATGCTTGATAGAAAAACAAGAACTTTTATTAATAAAAAAGTTAGTGACCTGTCTACAGATCTATCCGATGTATTTTCAGTCGACGTATATCCATCTTACAAGAGAGGTTTCTACAACTTTTATGCCTCTGAGGTTACTCCTGCTAATGACTTAATAAACGTTTATGTTTCAGGAGCTGTCAATTCTCCTGGGACTTATACTTTAGAATCTAATACTACTTTAGACGAGTTATATCGAATAATAGGAGAATTCAAACCAGAGGCTTTTAACGATGGGATAATTTTTACGCGTTTGAGCATCAGAGAAAAGCAACTTGAGTCTTTGAGAAAATTTAAATTAGACTTAGAAGCTGCTAAAAAATCTAGCTCGGATACTGGAGCAGA
>Ga0066370_10000073_pt1 | contig 17993 bp, 14 predicted proteins | sample Knorr_S15_td_Sur_FD_70971 | JGI IMG/M metagenome (GOLD analysis project Ga0066370, IMG submission 70971) | Marine microbial communities from Southern Atlantic Ocean transect - Knorr_S15_td_SurfaceA_ad_5m_LV_A | ecosystem: Environmental > Aquatic > Marine > Oceanic | place: Southern Atlantic...
TGAGGGAAAAAAATCACAATCTATGTTGTATTCATTAGCTAATTCTGATGATAAACTATCTAATCTATCTTTAGTTCTTGCTACTAATATTAAGTTGTATCCTCTTTTTGCAAGATCTTTTGAAATCTCAAGTCCTATTCCTGAAGTTGCGCCTGTTACTAAAGCATAAGAATTTTTCATATCTGCAAATCTAACTAATTAGTTTAATTTTACTGTCGAAATGAAAATTGATATTAGAGGTTTATCGGAAGATCAAATAATTGAATTCTTTGAGAAAAAAGGACTTGACTCATATAGGGGAAGACAAGTTTATGAATGGATTTGGAGAAAATCCTGTTACTCATTTGATGATATGACAAATATATCAAAAGATCTGAGGGATGTTCTAGACAATCATTTTGTTATAAATCATATTCAGGTTGATAAAATTCAAAAAAGCTTTGATGGAACAATAAAAAATGCAGTAAAGCTTCATGATGATAATACAGTTGAATCTGTTCTTATTCCAACTGATGATAGAACTACGGCATGTGTCTCCTCTCAAGTTGGATGTAGTCTTGATTGTAGATTCTGTGCTACATCAAAATTAAAAAGAATTAGAAATCTTAATCCTGATGAGATATATGACCAGGTGGTAACAATTAATGACCAGAGTTTAAAATATTTTAACAGACCAATTTCAAATATTGTTTATATGGGGATGGGGGAGCCTTTAATGAATTACAATAATTTAATTAAATCAATAGAAAAAATTTCTTCTGACAAAGGTCTTAACATGTCTCAAAAGAGAATTGTTGTATCAACATCTGGTATTCCTAAAATGATTAAAAAATTAGCTGATGAAAACCTAAAAGTTAACCTAGCACTTTCTCTTCACTCAGCGATTGAGGAGACAAGAAATAAAATAATGCCATTTTCTAAAAAGTTTTCATTAGAAGAAATCAAAAATTCTTTGATTTATTGGTATTCAAAGACTAAAAGGAAAATAACTTTTGAGTATATAGTTTGGAAAGATATTAACGATAGCATCGAGCATATTAATGCTTTAGTCAATTATTGTAAATCAATTCCTTCAAAAGTAAACCTAATTGAATATAACTCAATAGGTGATCAGAATTTCGAATCAGCCAATCAAAATATGATTAATTTATATAAAGAGTTATTAGAAAAAAATAAAATAACTGTAACGGTTAGAAGGTCTCGAGGTAAAGATATAGATGCGGCTTGTGGTCAACTTGCCAACAAGTAGTTATCTATTTCCTCTTACTTTTTGAGGCAAGAATTAAAGCATTGTATGCATTAACTAGTTTTCCAGACTTTGAATACTCTTTAAATTGTTTATTTTCTCCAAGGTTCCCAATTTTTAAGTCTACTTCTATGCCTGATTCTAAAATAATTTCTTTTACTTTTTTTGCTGATAATTTTGGAAAATATGACATTATAAGTGAAGCAACTCCTGCCACAACTGGTGATGACATAGATGTTCCATCTTGAGATTTATATTTATTATTTGGCATTGTTGAGTAAATATCAACACCAGGTGCAAAAATATCTACATTAATTTTACCATAGTTTGAAAAATAAGCGGTGAAACTTTCATTTAAATTAATACTTGACGCTCCAACTTTGATAAAGGTGTCAGAGAACTCATCTTTGTTAAAAAATTGATCATTAGGATAATTATCATTAGATAATGAATCTAAGTCCTTAGATTCATTTCCAGCACCAGCAATAAATAATACATCATTTTCTGAGGCGTATCTAATCGCATCAATAACCCATTCAGGGTTTGATGAAAAATATTTACCAAAACTTCCATTTATTATTTTTGCTCCATTATCTACGGCATATCTTATTGCTAGAGCTACATCCTTATCATATTCATCACCGTTTGGCACAGCTCTTAGTACCATAATTTTAGCTAGATTATTTATTCCTTTATTTCCTTTTTTATTTTGTCTATCGGCAGCTATTATTCCCGATACATGAGTAGAATGAGATTCACTTTCTTTTATGTTTTTTACATTTGAATCACCATAATTTGTATCATTAATATCATATATATTATCATCTGTTGTTCTACCATTGAAGTCAATATTAAAATGATAATTAATAAAATCATTGTACTGTTCTATACCTTCATTCAAATATTCTTTTGTGTAACCATAAAAGTCAAAATCTGTATAAATATTTTTAGCACGAATTAATTTCTCGTTTTCTGTTACGATATTATTAACATCTTCAATGCTAAATTCATCTTTGTCTAGATGATCTGATAAAAGATCTTTTGATTCCTCAAGGAGCTGAACGTAGTAATTTAAAATATCTAGCTGCTCATTAGATCTTTTTATTTCTTTCTTGATTTCAGCTTCAACTTGGTCATATTTTCTATTGTTAACCTTATTATCTCTTAATATCCTTGTCATATCTCTAGTTTCATTGTATGAAGACCCTAAATAATTCCAACCGTTTATGTCATCTATATACCCATTGTTATCATCGTCTTTCCCATTTATTTTTTCATCTTTATTAATCCAAATGTTATTTGATAAACTTTCATGATCAATATCTAAGCCTGTATCAATAACTGCAACTATTATCTCTTTACCTTTCATACCTTTAAGAAGCTCATCATATGCTCTTTCAACACTTGTCCCAGGAATTGAATCAATTTCAGGATCAAGATTATGCCAATTATTGAGATCAATTTTTGAAGAAACTACAGTATGATCATAGGATTTTAGTGATGAATAATCATTTAAAAATTTTGGCGAGGAGCATGAAAAGCCAAATATTAATATGGCTAATAAAAATATTTTTTTCATTTATGAATTTATATGGTTTAATCTTTCCTTTAGCTTATTAAGTTTTAATTTTCTCCACCATGCTTTATTTTCTTCATTCTGAGATTCTGCTCTGTGAATTTTTTTGTTAAGCTTATTTATCTTTTTTTTTAGGTATGATTTGTCCATTTTTTTCATACCAATAAGTTACAAAATTGTATTAAATTTTAACGAGATTTTCTATTATCAATAAAACTTTTGATAAAAACAATCATTGCAATTGCTGACGTTGTGATCATTAAGATAACTCTGATTAATCCAACCCCCCCTCTTTCAACAACACCTGGCAATACTTGGACAACTAATGCAAGTAAAATCAATAGTGTAAATAAGACTACTAAATGAGCTGATAACTTTACAAGCTTTTCATTAGTGAGCATTGTTCCTAAAAGAAGTAATATGACTCCAAAAACAGCAGGAATTAGGGCAGTGAATGAATCGGTATCAACATAACCCCAGGCTGACATTGAGATAAGTGCAATTGAATTTATTAAATTAAATTTTTGAATACTTTTAATTTCCATTTTGATAGGTATTAATTTGCTCAAATATATTATATACTATAACAGCGTTAAAATCATTAAACAGGTTTCTTTGAAGAGTAAGCTATAATGAGGCAGCTTAAAAGCATTACCGATGCAGGCATAGATTTTATGAGTTCATCACCTACGCTAAAATGCATATATATTGCAACTAGCATCATTAAACCAATACCTGATGCTGAAAAGAATCTCAGTTTTTTAATATAAAGGCTAAGTATAAGAAGAACAGCAAGCCCAACTTTAATAATGCCTATAGTTAAAAAATAGTCTCCAAGACCATATACAACAAATTCATCCATAAGACTACCAGCATCGCCTCCTCTGTATGCTGTTTCTTTACCTGACCTAAATAGCCAGACGTTGATAACAGTTAATCCTACAATTAAAGACAATATTTTACTTAATAATTTCATTTTCTCTTTTTTAACTATATGAATTTAGTAATAATTTTTTTGATGCTTGTATTGCCTCTATTGGATCCATTGTAAAATCTTGAGACTCAACTCCGATAAAACCTTTATAATTTGAATTTTTTACAATTTGAAGCATTTTACTATAATTTATATCCACATCATTTCCATCAGAATCAAAACCATGAGTCTTTGCACTTACACCTTTAGCATACTTCATTAGTTTTTTTATTCCATCATACATATCAAACCTTTCTGCACACGAATCATAAATTGTTGGAGGTCTTCCTGATGATTCCTCACTACCTTGAGTAAATAATTTTCTCATTTCTGTTGATTTTTTTGGGTCATGCTTGATACAGAAATTTCCAAAATCAGGGAGAGTTCCTATGTTATCATAATTAATTTTTTTGATTACGTTAACTAAATAATCGGCATTTGAAGAAAATCCTCCATGATTCTCTACAAGAATATTAACATTTAGAGGTTTAGCATATTCACACAACTTATTTAAATTTTTTATAGAATTTTGGGTCCATAAGCTTAAATCATCGTCAGATCCTCTTAAATTCACTCTTACTGAGTGACATTTCATTTCATTAGCACAATCTATCCATGGGTGGTAATCATCCAAATTATCGTTAATACTCCCAAGGTCTGGTCCAATATCAATCATAATTAAAACATTTTCCATTCCATATTCATCAGCTTTTTTATTTAAATTTAAAGCTAGATTCTTCATTTTATTTAATGATGTTTCTTTCTTTTCTCTCAAAAGCCCCCCAGTGTATGACATTTGAAGATATTCTAGACCCTGAAAACCTAATTCAGAAGCAATTTTTGCAAAGTCCATTGGATCTGACTGTCTCATCATTTCAAGTCTAAATAAAGAAAACTGAGCTAATGACAATTTATATGGAAAATTGACTGAATTGAAGTATGATTTCGATAAACCTAGTGAGCTTAATCCAAGTGATGAAATTAAAATATTATTTATGAATTTTCTTCTTTTCAATGCATTGTATTTACTTGTAAACTTAACAAAAATTATATTTTTTTAGAAAGATGTAAAAAAAAAATACAAATCAGTTATTTTATAAGAAAAAAATTATAAATTTGCAGCTCGTAAAAAAACAAGAAAAAAATACTGTTATGGCTAAAGAAACTTTTGATAGATCGAAACCACACCTGAACATTGGTACAATCGGTCACGTTGATCACGGTAAAACAACTCTTACAGCTGCAATTACTAAAGTACTAGCTGATGCTGGATACTCAGAAGCAAGAAGCTTTGACTCAATTGATAATGCACCTGAAGAGAAAGAACGTGGTATTACAATAAACACATCTCATGTTGAATATCAAACTGCTAACCGTCACTACGCTCATGTAGATTGTCCAGGTCACGCTGATTATGTTAAAAACATGGTAACTGGTGCTGCTCAAATGGATGGTGCCATTCTGGTTGTTGCTGCAACTGATGGTCCAATGCCTCAAACTAGAGAGCACATTTTATTAGGAAGACAAGTTGGTGTACCAAGAATTGTTGCTTTTTTGAACAAAGCAGACATGGTCGATGATGCTGAGCTTCTTGAACTAGTTGAAATGGAAGTTAGAGATTTACTTTCTTTTTATGACTATGATGGAGATAATACTCCAGTAGTCCTTGGTTCTGCTCTTGGAGCTCTTAATGGTGAGCAAAAATGGGTTGACAGCGTAATGAAGTTGATGGAGGGTGTTGATAGCTGGATTGAGCTTCCTAAAAGAGATATTGATAAAGATTTTCTAATGCCAATTGAAGATGTATTCTCTATTACTGGTAGAGGTACTGTAGCAACGGGTAGAATTGAATCTGGTATTGCAAACTCAGGTGATGAGGTTGATATCATCGGTATGGGTGCTGAAAAGCTAAAATCTACAATAACAGGTATCGAGATGTTTAGAAAAATTCTTGACAAAGGAGAAGCTGGAGATAATGCTGGTATTCTTCTAAGAGGTATTGAAAAAACTGATATTTCAAGAGGTATGGTTATTTGTAAGCCAGGCTCTGTTACTCCTCACTCTAAGTTTAAAGCTGAGGTGTATATCTTGAAAAAAGAAGAAGGTGGTCGTCATACTCCATTCCACAACAATTATCGCCCTCAGTTCTATGTCAGAACTACAGATGTTACAGGTAATATTGTGCTTCCAAGTGGTGTAGAGATGGTGATGCCAGGTGACAACTTAACAATTGATGTTGAGTTAATATCACCTATTGCGCTAAATGTTGGTTTAAGATTTGCAATCCGTGAAGGTGGAAGAACCGTCGGTGCAGGTCAGGTGACTGAACTTTTAGACTAGTAAAACAAAGTTTAATTAACTCTAAGGGTGTCTTGCATTTTATGTTTGATACCTTTTGTGTAAAATATAAACGGGTTTAGCTCAGTTGGTAGAGCACTGGTCTCCAAAACCAGGTGTCGGGAGTTCGAGTCTCTCAACCCGTGCACAAATAAAGATGACGTCGATTATAAACTTTATAAAGGAATCTGTAACAGAACTGAGGGATAACGTCAAATGGACACCCCGTTCAGAATTGTTAAACCTATCTGCTTTAGTGATAGTTTTTTCAGTTATCTTTTCATTAATAATATGGGGTGCTGATTCAATTCTCTCTAGGGTAGTTAAACTTTATTTCAATTTAATAGGATAGATGGTGGAAGTAGCAGAAAAAAAATGGTACGTAATTAGAGTAGTAACTGGTCAAGAGGTCAAAATAAAAGATTATATTATGACTGAAGTTTCTAGAGTCTCTCTCAATAAGCAGATTGAAGAAATGCTTGTTCCAACTGAAAAAGTTGTTCAAATAAGAAAAGGTAAAAAGATTTCTAAGGAAAAGACATATTTTCCTGGTTATATAATGATGAAGGCTGATATCTCTGGAGAAATTTTACATGTGATCAAATCTGTATCAAATGTTCTGGGCTTTTTGGGTGAAACTAAAGGAGGTGAACCTATACCATTAAGACAGTCAGAGGTAAACAGAATGTTAGGAAAAGTTGATGAATTAGCAATTTCAGGTGAACAAATAAACATCCCTTTTACTATCGGCGAGAGTGTTAAAGTTATTGATGGTCCTTTTAATGGATTTACTGGATCAATAGATAATGTAAATGAAGAAAAAAGAAAACTTGAAGTAATGGTAAAAATCTTTGGAAGAAAGACTCCACTTGAATTAAGTTACATGCAAGTTGAAAAATTATAATTATGGCAAAGGAAGTTGATAAAGTACTAAAATTACAAATTAGAGGTGGAGCAGCAAACCCATCTCCACCAGTAGGTCCTGCTCTTGGTGCTGCAGGAGTTAACATTATGGAATTTTGTAAGCAATTTAATTCGAGAAGTCAAGATAAACCAGGAAAGGTCTTACCGGTTGTAATAAGTGTTTTTAAGGACAAGAGTTTTGAGTTTGTCATTAAAACTCCCCCTGCAGCTGTTCAATTATTAGAAGCTGCAAAAAAGAAAAAAGGCTCTGGTGAACCAAATAGAGAGAAGGTTGCTACTGTTTCTTGGGACCAAGTAAAAAAAATAGCTGAAGATAAGATGGTAGATTTAAACGCCTTTACAGTTGAATCAGCTATGAAAATGGTTGCTGGTACAGCAAGATCAATGGGTATTAAAGTAAATGGAGGAGAGTCTCCTGTTAAGTAATTATGGTAAAACTATCAAAAAATAGAAAGATTTCACTTGAGAAGATTGATTCTGAAAAGTCTTACAGTCTTGATGAAGCTTCTGCTCTTGTAAAAGAAGTTACAACCACCAAATTTGATTCTTCTGTTGACCTTGCTATTAGACTTGGAGTAGACCCAAAAAAGGCAAATGAAATGGTTAGAGGAGTAGTATCTCTTCCTCACGGAACGGGTAAGTCAATGAAGCTTCTTGCATTAGTTACACCTGATAAAGAAGAAGAAGCAAAAAAAGCTGGAGCTGATTTAGTAGGGATGGATGATTATATTGAAAAAATTAAAAAAGGTTGGGTTGATGTTGATGTTATTGTAACCATGCCGAGTGTTATGGGTAAACTAGGACCTCTCGGTAAAGTTCTTGGTCCTAGAGGACTTATGCCAAACCCAAAGACTGGAACTGTAACTATGGATATTGCTAAGGCAGTTTCTGATATAAAAGGAGGAAAAATCGATTTTAAAGTTGACAAGACTGGAATTATCCACGCGTCTGTTGGTAAAGTTTCTTTCACTGCAGACAAAATTAAAGATAATGCCAATGAGCTAATTAAGACTATTATCAAGCTAAAACCATCAGGTGCGAAAGGTACATACATTAAGAGTATCTCAATGTCAAGTACAATGAGTCCTGGTATTGCTATTGAGTCTAAATTTGAATAATATTTAAAATGAATAAAGAAGAAAAAGTTAAAGTTGTTGAGGATCTTAAAGGTCAATTATCTGATTATAAGTCAATATATTTGACTGATATAGCTGGTCTTGATGCACTACAAACAAGTAAGCTTAGAAGAGAATGTTTTAATTCTGACATTAAGCTTTCAGTTGTTAAAAATACTTTTCTTGAAAGAGCTATGAGTGAATCTGAAAATGATTTTGGAGAACTCAAAGGTCTTTTAAAAGGAAACACAACTATAATGCTTTCACAGACTGGAAATAGTCCAGCCAAGGTTATCAAAAAATTTAGAAAAGATGGTGATAAACCAATTTTAAAAGGTGCATTTGTAGATGAGGCAATTTACATTGGGGATGAACATATAGAAGCATTATTTAACTTAAAGTCGAAGGATGAAGTTTTAGGAGAGATTATTTCAATTCTTCAGTCACCAGCTAAGAATGTTATCTCTGCATTAAAGTCAAGTAGTGGAAAAATTGCAGGTTTAGTTAAAACACTAACTGAAAAACCTGCAGAGGAAGCAATAGCAGAGGAGTCAGCTGCAGAGGAAGCAAAAGCAGAAGAGCCAGCTGCAGAGGAAGCAAAAGCAGAAGAGCCAGCTGCAGAGGAAGCAAAAGCTGAAGATGAAAAAGAAAAAACAGAGGAACAAACCTCTGAGGGTGAATCAAAAGATGAGTCCAAATAAAAATTAAGTGTAATAATAATTAATAATTTAAAACTCTAATAATGGCAGATCTAAAAAAAGTCGCAGAACAGTTAGTTGGTTTAACGGTTAAGGAAGTTAACGAACTAGCTGATATTCTTAAAGATGAATATGGTATCGAACCTGCAGCAGCAGCAGCAGTGGCGGTAGCAGCAGGTCCTAGTGCAGGTGGAGGTGATGCAGCTGAAGCAAAATCAGAATTTGATGTTGTATTAAAATCAGCTGGGGGCTCAAAACTTGCAGTAGTTAAATTGGTCAAGGAGTTAACTGGATTGGGGCTTAAAGAAGCTAAAGATCTAGTTGATAACACTCCTAGTTCAATTAAAGAAGCAGTATCAAAAGACGATGCTGAGGGACTAAAGAAATCACTTGAAGAAGCTGGAGCTGAGGTTGAACTTAAGTAAGTTTAAATAACTTCATTTTTTAGGCTTTTAGAATTAATATCTAAAGGCCTATCCTTGTTTAAACAAAACTCTAAAATATGACTAACAATAAATTGAGAACAAATTTTTCTAATACAAAAACCGCTAACGTTGAAACTGATTTTTTAGATATTCAAATAAAGTCATTTCAAGATTTTTTCCAACTTGAGACAAAGTCTGATGAAAGAGTTGAAGAGGGCTTATTTAATACTTTTAAAGAAAACTTCCCTATCACTGATGCAAGAAATCAGTTTGTGCTAGAGTTCCTTGATTACTTTGTAGACCCACCAAGATATTCAATGCATGAGTGTATTCAAAGAGGTTTAAGTTATTCTGTTCCATTGAAAGCTAGACTTAAGCTTTATTGTACAGATGTTGAACATGAGGATTTTGAAACAATAGTACAAGATGTATTCCTAGGATCTATTCCTTATATGACTCCTAGTGGAACTTTTATCATTAATGGTGCTGAAAGAGTTGTAGTTTCTCAGCTTCATAGATCTCCAGGTGTATTTTTTGGACAATCTTTCCATGCTAATGGAACTAAGCTTTATTCTGCAAGGGTAATTCCTTTTAAAGGTTCATGGATTGAGTTTGCTACTGATATTAATAATGTAATGTATGCGTACATTGATAGAAAGAAAAAATTACCTGTTACTACTTTATTTAGAGCTATTGGATATCAAGGTGATAAGGAAATTCTTGAAATTTTTGATTTAGCTGAAGAAATAAAAGTTACAAAAGCAGGTCTTAAAAAAGCCTTAAATAGAAAATTAGCTGCTAGAGTTCTAAGAACATGGCACGAGGATTTTGTTGATGAGGATACGGGTGAAGTTATTTCAATTGAAAGAAATGAAATTATAATTGATAGAGATACTGTTATTGAAAAGGATCATATTGAACAGATACTTGATGCAGATGTCAAAACAATTTTGATTCACAAAGAAGATGCACAAAATTCTGATTATGCAATTATATACAATACTCTTCAAAAAGATCAGACTAACACTGAAAAAGAAGCAGTTGAATATATCTACAGGCAGTTAAGGAACGCTGAACCACCTGATGAAGAGACTGCAAGAGGCATTATAGATAAATTATTCTTTTCTGATCAGAGATACAATCTTGGAGAAGTAGGAAGATACAGAATGAATAAAAAGCTGAACCTCGATGTAGATATGGAAGAAAGGACTTTAACAAGACTTGATATAACAACTATTATAAAATATTTAATTGAGTTAATAAACTCTAAAGCTGAAATCGATGATATTGACCACCTTTCAAATAGAAGAGTAAGAACTGTAGGAGAACAACTTTCATCTCAATTTGGTGTTGGACTTGCCAGAATGGCAAGAACTATTAGAGAAAGAATGAATGTTAGAGATAACGAAGTTTTTACACCAATTGATTTAATCAATGCAAAAACATTATCTTCTGTTATTAATACTTTCTTTGGTACAAATCAACTTTCTCAATTTATGGATCAAACAAATCCACTTGCAGAAATTACACACAAAAGAAGACTATCTGCTCTAGGACCTGGAGGTTTATCTAGAGAAAGAGCAGGATTTGAGGTTAGAGATGTTCACTACACTCACTATGGAAGATTATGTCCAATTGAAACACCTGAGGGCCCTAATATTGGTCTTATTTCATCTTTGTCGGTATATGCGAGAGTTAATAACCTTGGATTTATTGAAACCCCTTACAGAGAGGTAAAAAATGGTAAGATTGATCTTAAGAATATAACTTATTTGTCTGCAGAAGAAGAAGAAAATAAGTTGATTGCGCAGGCTAACATAAACTACGATAGTTCTGGGAAAATAAAAGCTGAAAAAGTAATCGCAAGAGATCAAGCAGACTTTCCTGTTGTCACTCCAGATAATATAAATTATACAGATGTAGCTCCAAATCAGATTGCATCAATCTCAGCGTCATTAATTCCTTTCTTGGAACACGATGATGCTAACCGTGCACTTATGGGTTCAAATATGATGCGTCAGGCTGTGCCTCTTCTCAAACCAGAATCACCAATAGTAGGAACAGGATTAGAGAAGTCAGTTGCTACTGATTCGAGGGTTCTTATTAATGCTGAGCGAGATGGTGTTGTTGATTACGTTGATGCTAATAAAATCGTAATTAAATATAAGCTTTCCAGTGAGGAGAAATTATTAAGTTTTGATGATGATACAAAGGTTTATGACCTTATTAAATTTCAAAAAACAAATCAAGGCTCGTGTATTAATTTAAAACCAATTGTAAGTAAAGGTGACCAAGTAACTAAAGGGGAAATTCTTTGTGAGGGATATGCTACTCAGAGTGGAGAATTAGCACTTGGAAGAAACCTTAAAGTTGCATTTATGCCATGGAAAGGTTATAACTTTGAAGATGCAATTGTTATATCTGAGAAAGTTGTTAGAGAAGATATATTTACTTCAATACATATAGATGAATACTCATTAGATGTAAGAGATACAAAGTTAGGTACTGAGGAATTAACTGATGACATACCTAATGTTAGTGAGGAGGCAACAAAAGAGCTTGATGAAAATGGTATGATTAGAGTTGGAGCAGATGTAACCCCAGGTGATATTCTTATCGGTAAAATAACTCCAAAAGGTGAATCAGATCCTACTCCAGAAGAAAAATTACTAAGAGCAATATTTGGTGATAAAGCAGGTGATGTCAAAGATGCATCATTGAAAGCTCCGCCGTCACTTAATGGAATTGTTATTGACAAAAAATTATTTATTAGATCCTTTAAAGATAAGAGAAGGAGATCCCAAGATAAAGTTGATTTAGAGATATTAGAAACTAAGTATGATAAAATACTAGAAGATCTGAGGCTAAAGTTGGTTGATAAACTTTCATCAGTTTTAAACGGTAAGACTTGTCAAGGTGTATTTAATGACCTTGGTGAAGAAGTTCTTATAAAAGGAAAGAAATTTACTAATAAGATGTTAGCTAACATCGAAGATTATACTCATCTAACAAAGGGTGTTTGGACTACATCAGATAATTTAAACGCAACAATATCAACAATTCTTCACAATTACAGAATACAAGAAAATGATATTCAAGGTTCCCTTAGAAGAGAAAAATTTACAATAAGTGTAGGGGATGAACTTCCACCTGGAATTAAAAAACTAGCCAAGGTTTACATTGCTAAGAAAAGAAAACTTAAAGTTGGAGATAAGATGGCTGGTAGGCATGGAAATAAAGGTATTGTTGCAAGGATTGTTAGACAAGAAGATATGCCTTTCTTAGAAGATGGTACACCAGTTGATATTGTTTTAAATCCTCTTGGTGTTCCCTCCAGGATGAATATTGGACAAATTTATGAAACTGTTCTTGGATGGGCAGGAAAGGAGCTTGGCAGAAAGTTTTCAACACCAATTTTTGATGGAGCTACACTTGATGAAATAAATCAGCTTACTGATGAAGCTGGTCTGCCTAGATTTGGACACACCTATTTATATGATGGTGGTACTGGTGAAAAATTTGATCAAGCTGCTACAGTTGGAGTCATATACATGTTGAAACTTGGGCATATGGTTGATGATAAGATGCATTCTAGATCTATTGGCCCATATAGTTTAATTACTCAGCAACCTCTTGGTGGAAAAGCCCAGTTTGGTGGTCAAAGGTTTGGTGAAATGGAGGTATGGGCCCTTGAAGCTTATGGAGCATCAAGTGCACTTCAAGAAATTTTAACAATAAAATCAGATGATGTCATTGGTAGGGCAAAAGCTTATGAATCAATTGTTAAAGGTGAAAATCTGCCTGAAGCTGGTCTACCTGAGTCATTCAATGTATTAATGCACGAACTAAAGGGTCTAGGATTAGATATTAGATTAGAAGAAAAATAAAATACAAAATAAAAATGGTAAAAAATAACGAATTATTGACACAAAAAAAGTTTAATACGATTTCAATCGGTTTATCTTCACCTGAGGTAATCCTTGGTAACTCCAGAGGAGAGGTTCTAAAGCCTGAGACTATTAATTATAGAACTCATAAACCTGAAAGAGATGGTTTATTTTGTGAGAGAATCTTTGGCCCTGTCAAAGACTATGAATGTGCATGTGGAAAATATAAGAGGATAAGATATAAAGGTATAGTTTGTGACAGATGTGGTGTTGAAGTGACAGAAAAGAAAGTAAGAAGAGACAGAGTAGGTCATATTAGTCTTGTTGTGCCTGTTGCGCACATCTGGTATTTTAAATCTTTGCCAAATAAAATAGGATATCTTCTAGGACTGCCTTCAAAGAAGCTAGATATGATTATTTATTATGAAAGGTATGTTGTCATCCAACCTGGAGAGGCTAAGAATGTAGATGGTGAAGCTGTCAACAAGATGGACTTTTTAACAGAAGAAGAATATATAGCAATAATGGAGTCTCTTCCGGCTGACAATCAGTTTTTAGATGATGCAGACGAGAGAAAATTTATAGCTAAAATGGGTGCAGAATGTTTGATTGAATTGCTATCAAGAATTGATTTGGAAGAACTTTCTTATGAACTAAGGCACAAAGCAAATAATGAGACTTCTAAACAAAGAAAAACAGAAGCATTAAAAAGACTACAGGTTGTTGAGTCATTCAGAGAGGGTAATGAGAGAAAAGAAAACCTTCCAGAGTGGATGGTTGTAAAAGTAATTCCTGTTATACCACCTGAATTAAGGCCACTTGTGCCTCTGGACGGAGGAAGATTTGCTACTTCAGACCTTAATGATCTATATAGAAGAGTAATTATTAGAAATAATAGGTTAAAAAGACTAGTTGAGATTAAGGCTCCTGAAGTAATCTTGAGGAATGAAAAAAGAATGCTCCAAGAGTCTGTAGATTCTTTATTTGATAATACTAGAAAATCTTCTGCAGTTAAAACAGAATCTAATAGACCATTAAAATCATTATCTGATTCTCTTAAAGGAAAGCAAGGACGTTTTAGACAAAATCTTTTAGGGAAAAGAGTTGATTACTCTGCCAGATCAGTTATTGTTGTAGGTCCTGAGCTGAAACTATATGAGTGTGGTTTACCAAAAGATATGGCAGCGGAATTATACAAGCCTTTTATTATTAGAAAGCTTATTGAAAGGGGAATAGTTAAAACAGTTAAGTCTGCAAAAAAAATAATTGACAGAAGAGAACCAGTTGTGTGGGATATATTAGAGAATGTTCTTAAGGGTCACCCGGTCTTACTTAATAGAGCTCCTACTTTGCATAGATTAGGAATTCAAGCATTCCAGCCAAAGCTTATAGAGGGAAAAGCTATCCAATTACACCCCTTAACATGTACAGCATTCAATGCTGATTTTGATGGTGATCAAATGGCCGTTCATCTCCCGTTGGGTCCAGAGGCTATTTTAGAAGCACAACTTTTAATGCTTGGCTCTCACAATATTCTTAACCCTGCTAATGGCTCACCAATTACTGTTCCATCTCAAGATATGGTTTTAGGTCTTTATTATATGACAAAATCAAGAAAATCCTCTGAGTCTCATAAACTCAAAGGTGAAGGATTGACTTTCTACTCTTCGGAAGAGGTTAACATGGCTTACAATGAAAAAATAGTAGATTTAAATGCTTTAATTAAATGTAAGATAAAGACATCTGAGTCTAATGATTCATACGAAATTGTAGAGACTACACCAGGAAGAATATTTTTTAATGAAGTAGTTCCAGAAAGAGCAGGATTCTTTAATGAAGTTCTTACAAAGAAAAATCTTAGGGAAATTATAGGTCAGATTCTACATGTTACATCAGTACCTGAGACTGCAGAATTCCTCGACAAAATAAAGGATCTTGGTTATTCATTTGCATTTAAAGGAGGATTATCTTTTAGTTTAGGTGATATTATTATACCTGAACAAAAACAAAATCTTATTGACGACGCAAATAATCAGGTTGATAATATTATAGGTAACTATAACATGGGTCTTATTACTAATAACGAAAGATACAACCAGGTTATTGATGTTTGGACATCTGCAAATGCTACATTAACAGAGCTTGCAATGAAGCAAATCAGCGAGGATCAGCAAGGGTTTAACTCAGTTTATATGATGCTTGACTCGGGGGCAAGAGGTTCTAAAGAACAAATTAGACAGCTTACAGGAATGAGAGGATTAATGGCTAAGCCAAAAAAATCTAATGTTGGTGGTGGTGAAATTATTGAAAATCCAATACTATCTAATTTTAAAGAAGGTCTCTCTATTTTAGAATATTTCATCTCAACTCATGGTGCTAGGAAAGGTCTAGCAGATACTGCATTGAAGACTGCTGATGCAGGGTATTTGACTCGTAGACTACATGATGTTTCTCAAGATGTTGTTGTTAACGAGTTTGACTGTGGAACTTTGAGAGGAATTGAGGTGACTGCACTGAAAAAGAATGAGGAGATTGTTGAAACTTTAGGTGAAAGAATTTTAGGTAGAGTAGCACTCAATGATATAATTGATCCATCAACGAATGAGGTAATAATTGAAGGTGGTAATTTAATCGAGGAAGATACAGTTAGCAGAATTGAGGATACTCTTATTACCTCTGTTGAAGTTAGGTCTGCATTGACATGTGAGACTAAAAAGGGAATTTGTGCTAGTTGTTACGGAAGAAATCTTGCAACTGGTAAGTCTATTCAAATTGGAGAAGCTGTAGGTGTTGTTGCTGCACAGTCAATTGGTGAGCCAGGGACTCAATTAACACTTAGAACATTCCACGTTGGTGGTGTTGCTGGAAATATTTCTGAAGAGAATTCCTTAATTTCAAAGTTTGATGGAGTTGCGGAAATTGAAGATCTAAAAGTTGTTAAGACTAAAGACAGCGAAGGTAATTCTTCTAATATTGTAATATCTAGAACCTCAGAAATTAAAATTTTAGACTCAAAAACAAAAAATATTTTGAGTACCAACAATATACCTTATGGCTCATATCTAAATATTAAAAATGGACAAAAATTATCCAAAGGAGATATTGTATGTCAATGGGACCCATTCAATGGTGTAATTGTTTCCGAATTTTCTGGAAAAATTGTTTATGAAAACATCGAAGTTGGTAAAACTTATCAAGTTGAAATTGATGAACAAACTGGATTTAAAGAAAAAGTCATTACTGATTCAAGAGATAAAAAATTAATTCCAACACTTCTTATTCAAGATAAAAAAGGTGTAACCTTAAGGTCATATAACCTTCCTGTTGGTGCACATATTATGGTTGATGAGGATGAATCAATTGATAAGGGAAAAATTCTAGTTAAAATTCCAAGAAAATCAGCTAAATCAGGTGATATTACTGGTGGTTTACCAAGAGTAACTGAATTGTTTGAGGCAAGAAATCCATCTAATCCTGCTGTAGTATCTGAAATTGATGGAGTTGTGTCCTTTGGAAAAATTAAAAGAGGAAATAGAGAGATTATAGTTGAATCTAAGTTTGGTGACATAAAAAAATATTTAGTTAAACTATCTAATCAAATACTTGTTCAAGAAAATGACTTCATTAAGGCTGGAATGCCTCTATCTGATGGATCAATTACACCTAATGATATCCTTAATATTAAAGGTCCTTCCGCTGTTCAACAATATCTTGTAAATGAAGTCCAAGAGGTTTACAGGCTTCAGGGAGTTAAGATTAACGATAAGCATTTCGAGGTTGTTGTTAGGCAAATGATGAGAAAAGTAAAGATTATTGATACTGGAGACACTTTATTCCTTGAAGATCAAATCATATATAAAGATGAGTTTATTGCTCAAAATGATAAATTATATGGTATGAAAGTTGTTGAGGATGCTGGTGATAGTGAAAATCTTAAAGTTGGACAAATTGTTTCAGCCAGACATCTAAGAGATGAGAACTCAATTTTAAAAAGGGATGATAAAAAACTAGTTGATGCAAGGGATGCAAAACCTGCAACTGCCTCAACTCAACTTCAAGGTATTACCAGAGCTGCGCTTCAAACTAAATCGTTTATTTCAGCAGCATCTTTCCAAGAGACAACTAAAGTACTAAATGAGGCTGCAGTAAATGGGAAGAATGACACACTAGAAGGTTTAAAAGAGAATGTAATTGTCGGTCATAAAATTCCAGCTGGAACAGGGATGAGAAAATACGATGATATCATAGTTGGCCCTAAAGATGAGTATAATAGCTTATTAATTAATAAAGAAGAAGAAGAGCTAAATTATTAATTTAACTCAATGTCTATAGAAAAAGTAATTCTTGTTGATGAAAATGATAATCAGGTTGGAGTAATGCCTAAACTTGAAGCTCATCAGAAAGGTCTACTTCATAGGGCTTTTTCAGTTTTTATATTTAATAGTAAATATGAGCTTTTACTTCAAAAAAGAGCTTCTTCAAAATACCATTCCGGTGGGTTATGGACAAATACTTGTTGTAGCCATCCTCGTGAAGGTGAAGAAATACTGGATGCAGCAAAGAGAAGACTTATTGAAGAAATGGGTATAGATACAAGCCTAAGAAAAGTCCATGATTTTATTTACAAGGCAGAACTTGACAATGATTTAACTGAACATGAATTTGACCATGTCTTATATGGAATTTATAATGAAGACCCAATTATAAACAAGGATGAGGCTGATGATTTCAAATGGATAGATATGGATTCACTAAATGAAGACATTAAAACAAATGGAAATAATTATACTATTTGGTTTAAAATAGCTTTTG
>Ga0066370_10000084_pt1 | contig 17086 bp, 19 predicted proteins | sample Knorr_S15_td_Sur_FD_70971 | JGI IMG/M metagenome (GOLD analysis project Ga0066370, IMG submission 70971) | Marine microbial communities from Southern Atlantic Ocean transect - Knorr_S15_td_SurfaceA_ad_5m_LV_A | ecosystem: Environmental > Aquatic > Marine > Oceanic | place: Southern Atlantic...
GCCCTTTCAACTGAGGGGCTTAAATAATTACCGTGAACACCACTAAAATAATTGGTATAAACTACGTCTTTTGCTGCTGATTGAATTAGCATGTTTTTATAATCGTCATCGGCCTCAGACTCTTGTGTTGCTATAAATCTTGTGCCTATGTAAGCGAGATCAGCACCCATAGCAATTGCGCTCGCGACCGAAAAACCATCTGAGATTGAGCCTGAAAGCAATATTGTTCCATCGTACCATTCTCGAGTTTCCCTGAGTAATGCAAAAGGCGATAAAGCGCCCGCATGGCCTCCAGCTCCTGCACAAACTAAAATTAAACCATCAACTCCTTGCTCAACTGCTTTTTGAGCGTGCCTAGTGCTTATAACATCATGAAAAACCAAACCACCATATGAATGGATAGCTTTAACCAGATCTTCTGGAGGCCTTAGAGATGTAATTATTATTGGGGCTTCATGTTTCACACAAGTTTCAACATCTTTGAAAAGCCTGTCATTTGATAAATGACAAATTTGGTTTACTGCGAAGGGCGCAACAGGTTTGTCAGGATTTTCTTCTTTAAATTGTCCCAATTCATCTTTTATCTGGTTAATCCAATCTGATAAAAGTTCCTGAGGTCTAGCGTTTAGAGCAGGGAATGAACCAACAATTCCTGCCTTACATTGTGCAATAACAAGTTGAGGTCTTGAAATAATAAAAAGTGGAGCACCTACTACAGGTACAGATAAATTGTTTTCAAGAATTTTCGGAAGCATTTTTATTTTCGTTTAAAAAATCTACTAGCCAACTTATGGACCAGTTGTGTGTTAATGTATTACCTTTATAAACCTCTGGCAACCTTACTGCAGAAACTCCCTCTATTTTTTGAATTTGTGTATCAATATCTAAATCTTTAAATGATCCATCCAGATGTTTTTGCGTCATCCATTGATAGGCAAATACGTTTTTACCAGCTTTTTTTGGTGGCCTATACCCACAAAAAGTATTTAACCTTGGATCTCCGGAGATGCCTGATGCAACAATATGGAATTCAATATTTTTGGAATAATTCTCTTCAAGCAAATTTGCTAGCACAATGCCGCCATAACTATGTCCTATGAGAGAGATTTTTGAATAATTATTTATTTCCTTTTGAATTATATTTAATAAATCTCGAGTAGCTTTATTGGGACACCCATTTGTTTTCCATCTAAAGAATGAAACTCTATTGGTTTCTTTGTTTAAATTAATTATCGGATATACCCACTCAAATCCTTCAGTTTGCCAACCATGAACTGCAATTACTAATTCTGTTTGCTGCTCATTAGAATTTTCAAGAAAATGAATGCCTGGTTTAAGGGTAGTAAGAGTTTTTCCTGCAACAAAGGGTCCATCTTTGTTATATGCCTGTGCAATGGTGTTTATATCAGCACAATAGATATTAAAACCTAGCAATAGAATTATTAGTGGTCTAAATATCATTTGAATTTTTTCAGCAGCCAAAAACCAAGCCAAGTCGACAGAACTGTTTTAAGTATAGTCATAATTAAAGCTGGAAACTGATACCAAAAATCTAAATAAGCATTCCAAAACCAGGAATAAACCCAATCATGGAAAAATTTCAAATTTTCAACAAGAAATGCTTTTGTTGAATATCCCAGAATTGAATTATCTGTTTGAAACAAGATTAAACTTATCCATCCCAAAATAAATAACTGTATCGGGGTTGTATAAATGCATAGGTATGCAAAGTATATAGCTGCTTTATTCATGTCTCCTTGATTTTTGTTTTCGGTGGCCCAAAAAAACAACCTATTGCCTCTTTTAGATTTTCAGATTTTTTCATCTCAGAAAATAACTCCTGCCAAGCCATAAAAGTAATCTTCACAGGATTATAAGTGTTTACGTTGTTAACTAATCCAAATTTAACCTTTTCATGCTCGGGCTCGAATGTACCAAACATTTTGTCCCAAATGATAAGTAAGTTGCCATAATTTTTATCAATGTATTGCTTATTTGCACCATGATGCACTCTATGATGTGATGGGGTATTTAGAAAGATTTCTAATGGCCCCAATTTATTAATTATCTGAGTATGACCAACTATTCCCCATAGTGTGCTCATAGAGCCTGCGACGGCAACTATAGTTGGGTCTAATCCAATTAAAGGCAAAATCATAAAAAAGGGAATTTTAGAAATCGGCCCAAACCAAGCTTGTCTGAAAGCAACAGCAAAATTCATTTCTTGGCTTGAGTGATGGCTCATATGGATAGCCCACAAAAAGCTCACTCTGTGCGACAATCTATGGTAAATATAAAAAACCAGGTCTATCAATATAAAAGCCATCAGCCACATCATCCAAAGTGGAACCATGGCTGCAATATCAAAAATCTTGAACTGATACAGATAAATATGGAAAGCTAAGGTTAGGCCTTTGGTGGCCACTACTACCACCATGTTTCCAACCAACAAACCAAGAGTACAAAAAGTATCTGACGTTTTGTAGTAGCTCTTTTTTTGCCAAGCAGAAAATAGTGCTTCTAAAAAAATTATGAAGAAGGCTATAGGTAATCCAATCGCGAGAGTTTGTGTAACAGTTAAATCTGTCATTTTTCTATTTTAATAGATTTAACTTCTTGCTGTCCGAAAGAAAAAGAAAAAAGATAAGGTGGCACAAGAACTTAAAATATGCCAAATAGCATGTGGTTGAATTAGTGAGTCAGGATTACAAAAAGGTTGATTAGGATAACCTTGCAACCATATTGCAAAAGCTGTCATATAGAAGGCTATGCCTAACCAATACCAAGGAAAGTAACTCTTGTTCGATTGATATTTCTTATTAATAAAAAATGCTGGAATCCAAAATAAAATTATCCACCAATATTTAGCTGGCTCTAGAATTATTTCATTAGGGAAAATACCAAATACTGCCATTACAGCTACACCAACAAACCCTGAAAGATACCTGACTGTTGGGCTGTAAAAAGATTGCAAAACTTCTGTTATAACCCACAGTGCAATTGATAGAAACCAAAAATTAAAATTTACGCCAAGGCCTGTTCCTAAGAACCAACTCAAAATTCCGTATATACCAACAATAAATAGATAGGTTTTAAGAAAAAGAGATTCCTTCCAATTTTTGATAGTAAAAATATTTACCAGCCAAGGGATTGAAATCCACATTATCATGCTTAGCCAATCTGCCCACTGTCCCCAAGCAGTGTGGGTTCCATGCATTAATAACGATCCTGGTCCCAACCAAACTGCTGCAGTTGCGTATGTTAGGGCTGTAATTGTTGGCCCATGAAACCTGCTGCCTTTAATCTTCTTTTCATTTGCTAAGATCCAAAACATTAACAATCCAGTAAACATAAACCCGAGATTACTTAAAGCGTTAGCAGGCTCCCTAAAATAGCCACCACTAATTCTTTCACACCATCTAGAAACTTCGCCTATTGCATAACCAGGCTCAACAGACAAAAAATTTGTTGTAGAAGCCAGCAGAATATAGACAGTGAAGAATAGGCCAACTAACGATAAGGGAATAAAAAATACAGTTTTATTCATTTAGAGTCCCACTTAGTCACAAAGTTTTGTAAATCGACTTCAGGAATTTTTTTAGCTTTACCTTCTGGTGTGCCTATGTATAAATAACCAACAACTTTTTGGCCCTCTTCCAGGCCTAAATATTTACCGATTTTGTTGTTGAGAGAGAAGGTGCCTGTACGCCATATGCCCCCATAGCCCATTGAATTTAGAGCAAGAAGAATGTTCTGCCCCGCTGTTGCTGTCGACATTATTTGTTCTACTTCTGGAACCTTTGGATGTTTTTTGGGAGTGCAGACCAGTACAACTATCATTGGGGCCCTAAAAGGAGATTGCTGGTATTTTTTTAGTTGGTCTATTTCTAGATCTTTAATATTTTCTTTAGCATAACTAACAAAAGCAGAAGATAGTTTTTTTAGCCCATCTCCCTGAACCTCTATAAAAGACGATGGTCTTAGCCACGCATGATCTGGCGCTCTTAAGGCAGCTTTAAAAACTAGATTCATCTCTTCTGGAGAGGGAGCTGGTTCTATCAAGTTTCTGTGTGAATTTCTATCCAGTATGTTTCTTAATGCATCATTCATTTTTTTTATTTAAGTTTAGTTCGTTAAAAACCAACTTTAAGCTTATTAGGGATTTAAATTATATAATTGAATTTTTAAATAGAAAGCATGGCCAGAACTTTTATTAAAAATCTTAATGAAATCTCTTTGAAAGATTTTGACATGGTTGGTGGCAAAAATTCATCTCTAGGAGAAATGATAAGCAATCTTACAAAGTTGGGCATCAATGTGCCCGGAGGTTTTGCTATAACATCTTCAGCTTTTGATGAATTTCTAACGTTCAACAAAATAGATAAGGTAATTTCAAAGGAATTAGCAAATTTAAATGTTGAAAATCTGAGTGATTTGAGGTCCTCTGGAAAAAAACTAAGAAACTTAATTTTAAAAAAACCTCTGCCACAAAATTTAATTTCAGAAATAGAAAGGGCTTGGTTACGCGTCTCTAAATCTGGTAAAAGCTTCGCTGTTCGTTCTTCAGCTACGGCAGAAGACCTACCTGATGCCTCATTTGCTGGACAACAGGAAACTTTTCTTAATATTAATGGATTTGATAATTTAATTGACGCTGTCCGTAAAGTTTATGCTTCCTTATTCACTGACAGAGCAATTTCATATAGAAGTCTTAGAAACTTTAAAGGTTCACTATCAATTTCCGTTGGGGTGCAAGAAATGGTCAGAAGTGACATTGGTTCATCAGGAGTCGCTTTTACCCTTGATACCGAATCAGGTTATAGAGGTTCAATTTTTATTACATCTTCATATGGTTTAGGTGAAGGGATTGTGCAAGGCTCAGTTAATCCAGATGAGTTTTATGTTTTTAAAGAAGCGCTGGTAAAGAACAATTTTCCAATAATTAAGAAGGCTTTGGGTGAGAAAGCAAAAAAAATGATCTTTTCTAACAGCAATTTGCCAGGCAAAAGTGTTAAATTTGTCAAAGTTCCAAAAAAAGAGGCTAATCAATTTTCACTTTCAAATAGTGAAATTATTGAATTAGCTAAATACGCAAAAACAATTGAGGATCATTATAAGGTCCCGATGGATATTGAGTGGGCTAAAGATGGGGAGAATAAAAAGATTTATATTCTCCAGGCAAGACCTGAGACAGTTCAAAGTAAAATTACAAATTACTATGAAAGATACACGCTCAAAGAAAAGGGTGAGCTTATAGTTAGTGGTAAAAGCGTTGGCCAAAAAATTGGAGCTGGTACAGCAAAAGTTATTAAAGATGTATCTGAAATAACTAATATAAAAACTGGTGATGTGATAGTTACGGATATGACAGATCCTGATTGGGAGCCTGTTATGAAAATTGCTTCAGGTATAGTTACAAATCGAGGAGGAAGAACATGCCATGCTGCAATAATTGCTCGGGAACTTGGTATACCAGCAATCGTAGGCTGCAATAATGCCACGGAATTGATACGCAACAATACGCAAGTAACAGTTAGTTGTGGAGAGGGAAATGAAGGAAGAGTATATAAAGGTGAGCTTGACTATAAAATTGAAAATATTAAGTTTGGCTCAATGCCTGAAGTTCCAGTCAAAATAATGATGAATGTTGGAAATCCTGATAAAGCAATGAGTTTTTCAATGATGCCAAATGAAGGAGTTGGTTTGGCTAGAGTAGAATTCATTATCAATAAAATGATTGGTATCCACCCTAAGGCCTTGCTAGATGAATCAGCTGTTGATAAAGAGACTGTAAAAATCATTCAAGATAAAATTTCAGGATATGAAAACGCACGAACATTTTTTATAGAAAAATTATCTGAGGGAATAGCTACAATAGCAGCATCCTTTTCACCAAAGCCTGTAATTGTTCGGTTGTCTGACTTTAAATCAAATGAATACACAAATTTGATTGGTGGTAGTTATTTTGAACCAAAAGAGGAAAACCCGATGCTTGGATTTAGGGGAGCGGGCAGATATATATCAGACGATTTCAGAGAATGTTTTGAGCTTGAATGTGAAGCTCTCAAAAAAGTTAGAGATAATATGGGTCTAAATAATGTTCAACTAATGATTCCATTTGTAAGAACAATTAAAGAAGCGGAAAACGTTATTGATCTTTTAGAGTTTAATGGATTAAAAAGAGGGGTGAATGATCTTAAAATTTTAATGATGTCTGAGATTCCTTCAAATGCTCTATTGGCTGAAGACTTCCTATCTTATTTCGATGGTATGTCAATTGGATCAAATGACATGACACAGCTTACTTTGGGTTTAGATAGAGATTCAGCTCTTGTTTCTGATATATTTGATGAAAGAGACAAGGCTGTTAAAAAAATGCTCTCGCTAACCATAAGTGCGTGTAAGTCAAAAAGTAAATACGTGGGGATTTGTGGACAAGGCCCATCAGATCATTCTGACTTTGCTCAGTGGTTGCTTGATGAGGGCATTGATAGCATATCTTTAAATCCTGATACAGTAATTGAAACCTGGCTTAAACTCTCCAAGAGCTAGCTATTGAGAGCTGATTCAACAGAAGGATGTCTTATCTCGCCATTTGCCATATTGAGACCGTTTGCTAAATGAATGTCTGAGGCACAAGCTTTTTCTAAGCCAAGATCAGCTATTCTTTTTATGTATGGTAGGGTTGCGTGGTTAAGTGCCAATGAAGCAGTAAGGGGTACAGCTCCTGGCATATTGGTTACGCAATAGTGCACTACTTCTTCTTCAACAAAAATTGGATTATCATGGGTTGTGGGTTTGCTCGTTTCGATACAACCTCCCTGATCTATTGATATGTCAACTAACACACTACCGGGTTTCATTACCTTAAGCATTTCTCGCGTTATAACTTTTGGTGCTTCCTTTCCAACAACATAAACAGAACCAATCACAAGATCAGATTTACTAATCGCATCTGAAATACTTTCTGGTGTTGAATTGATATAAGAAATATGGTCTTTACCAAATTCTTTCTCCAAGCTTTTTAGCTTCTCATAAGAAATATCTAAAACATTCACTTGCGCTCCCGAGTCTATTCCTTTTCTTATGGCTTCTTTGCCAGCGACACCAGCGCCAACCACCGAAACTTCTCGAGCTTGAATGTTTTCAAACCTTCCAAAAAGAGTACCGATGCCTTTGTTAGGCTTGAGAAGAAAGTACTGTCCAACGACTAAGCTTATCCTTCCTGCAATTTTGCTCATCGGTGCCAGTAATGGAAGACTTCCATCATCAGAAGTAACTGTTTCGTAGGCAATGCCATTCACTCCGGTATGTATAAGATCTCTTGCATTATCTTTATTTCCAGCAAGGTGCAAATAGGTGAAAAGGATGTGTTTGGATGACAAGAACTTATTTTCCTCAGGCAGCGGCTCTTTCACCTTTACTATAAGATCAGAATTATCAAAAATAGAGGGAGCATCTTCTAGAATTTGTGCACCTCTTGCTTGATACATTTCATCTGTAAAACCTATGGCTTTTCCCGCATTTTTTTGCACAAAGACATCATGATTTAAAGAGAGCTCGCCCACTGATTCAGGCGTAAGACCAACCCTATGCTCATTATTTTTTACCTCTTTTGGTAAACCGATCCTCATGTCACCTTATCTTAGTAAAATCTTGGTTTTTCAATGTACTCTTCAGGGGTCATATCCCTTTCTTCTCTTTTATCAATCTTTTTAATTGATGCGGCTGAAAAAAACTTTCTTTCAAAACCTCTAAGTTCAAGACAATTTTTAAAATATCTTTGTCTTTCTTCTTGACCAGTTTGCCACCCATCAGGATCGAGAGTCTTTGAAGGGACGTACACTTTTAGCATTTCATTTTCACAAGTTATTGAAGCTTCGCGAAGCTTTGCCACAAACTCTTCATCAGATAATTTTTTTAAAGCATCAGTGATTGGCACATATCTGTATTCACCTTCGATGTTTGACTTTTGCACAAAAGAACATGCACTGACAAGGAATATAAATAAAAAATTAATTATTAATTTCATTATGAAATAAGAGTTATTGCCATTGCGGCTAGACAAAGTATAGAGCCTATAAAGGCAAGTGTTCTAACGTATGGAGTGCCCATTAAATAGGTTAGACCATGAACTATTCTTAGAATGAGCCACCAAAATGCATACGTTGCGTTGTTAATTTCTAGGTACATTGATGCTAAAACTAGTGCTAAAAAAGGTGCTAAGCTTTCGTGTAAGTTTAGAGAAGCTCTTTTGGCTCTCTTTAATAATACAGATTCAGTTGGTGAGCTGTCTCTAGCACCCATCATCCAGTGCAGATTTTTTATATTAATGGTCATTGGTATTAACCAAGATTGGAACAAGGCAAGCAATAATGCTCCGACGATATAAATTTCCATAAATCTCCTTTATTTGTACTAAAAGATTATCAGCCTAGGAAAATAAATACAAACTCACACCCAATCGTCATTGGGTGCTGTAAGATCATTCTCAATATTGCCTGTATTTCTTACATCTTTTGGTTCAATTAACATTACATGTGCTTCCTGATGAGCGTAAGGTTTATGTCTCACTCCTTTCGGCACCACTAACATTTCGCCCTCACCAAGCCTTACCGTATGATTTTCAAATTCAATGTGTATTTCGCCTTTTAAAACAATAAATGCCTCATCTGTCTCTTCATGATTGTGCCAGACAAAATCATCTTTTAACTTTACAAGCTTAATTTCGTAATCATTAAGACTGGCAACTACTTTTGGCTGCCACTGCTCAGTAAATTTAGAAAGCTTTTCCTTAAAATTTACCTTTTTGAAACTTGTAGATTTATTTGATTCTAACGTCATAATTTACTTCCAGTGTTCAGCTATCCAAAGTGTAGGTAAAACTTTTCTGTACCATTTTCCACTCTTTCCTATTAGAGCCTCAGGAGGGTTAGGTTTTCCATGAAAAATTATGACTTTAGCTTCGGGCGGCAAAGATGGGGCTAAAAAAAATTGTTTTAAACCTTTTTGTATGCAATGTTTTTTAAAGCTCTGACACCAAGCTAAAGGCCAATAACTGAGGGAGTGATTTTTTTGCATATAATCTGATAAATATTCTTGCTCATTTCTGAATTTAGATCTTATTTTTTCAAAATTTTTTTGGAAATTTTCTAGAACGTCCGGAAATTTTCCCATTTCAAATCTGTAAACCGAACTATTTCCAGTAACATCTCTTCTTATGAAATCCTTAATGATCAAAAAATCACCTGGCAGATCAAATAATTCATCAATACTGTTCACAATAATTAAATCCAAGTCAAAAAAGAGACATTGTCCTTTGATATCAGAAATATGTTTGGAAAATGTAACTAATTTTGTCCAACCCCTTTCTGGAATTCCCTCAGGCAAATTTAATTTTGGTATATCAAATGATTCGACAGCAGGCAAAAAACCAGAATTATCGTCTGTTAGACAAATAAATCTAAACTCTTTAGATAAATTTCTTGAAACCATGTTGTAAAGCTTATTCACATAAGAGGCGTCATATTTATCGCCCCATTTCATACAGATTATGTTTACTGGATCCATGACTTCAAAGCACAACCTCATTTAAGGCTTAATAGCCTGCACTAACAAATTTTAATGCTCTACTTATACCTGATCAAAATATTTGAAATTTAAATTAATATTTAAATCCCAAAGTTAATTGTGTGCTATTAGAGGTGGCTCGCAACCCTAGATTGACATTTTCATCTATAGAGTATGTTGCAAAACCTCCACCATTAAAGCCATATTCATAATCAGGGGGTTGGTCTGCATAGCACTGATATCCAAGAAACGAATCAGGACAGTCTGCTTCCTCTTCAATAAAACCTAAAATTACACCGACATGAAATTTATTATCCTTATTTTCAGAAACATCAACACCGTATAAAAAATTATAAGATACTCCTTGTGCAAGGTCGTCGTAGCCGCCATATGTTGAGTCCAACATTGTGCCTTCACCCGCTATATCAAAACCTAAGATAGAATCATTTTCCATATCAGCAAGAAAGCCAATGGACCATGTCGTATCATCATTTTCATCATCACCACCTGATGCTGAACCGATACCCACATAAAATAACCCATCAAAATTATTTGGATTTTCTGTATTTTCAGTTGCCTCTTGTGAGTGAAGCAGGCTACTTACTAGAGAAAAGATTAATACAAATATTACGTAAGTTTTTTTCATAAGTTTACCTCTTTTAAAAATTCATAATTTAAGTTTACTCCACAAAACCCAACCTCAAGTAATAATTTCAACAAATCTCTCTATTAACCAATACGAACCCAATCCACCAATAATAAAATATGATGCTGAAGTAAATTGTCGGTTGAGTCGAATTCTGTAAGCAATCCAAAGAAATAAAGAAAATAAAGGTATCAGTAGTAACTGTCCAGCTTCAATACCTAAGTTAAAGAATAGTAGAGACATGATCAATTGTTCATTAGCAATACCTATTTCACTTAATACATTTGCAAACCCCATACCGTGCAGCAAGCCGAATCCAAAGGCTATTAGCCACGGTGTTCGACTGTAAATTTTTCTATCACTAATCTCAAAAGCCAGATAGATAATGGTAAGTGCGATGATCGCTTCAATAGTGGCTTGTGGCAATGAGATGAGGCCAAATACAGATAGACCAAGAGTAATGCTGTGGGCAACTGTGAATGCAGTAATGGTTTTTATTGCTACTATTAGATTTGATACTAAAAAAAGTAAACCAAAAATGAAAATTATGTGATCGCTCCCACCTAAGAGATGCTCTATACCCAACTTAAAGTAACCTGTTGGGTAAATCTGTTCTTTAAGAGGTATCTCAATAAAGGGGTTTTTTGAATTCATTAAGCCTTCAAAGGTTGTGGCGTCCAAATGGTTAACTGTAATTAATGCGTCTGTAAGCACGCTTAAACTTCTAACGTTTATAGTTTTACCCTTAATGCTAGTGGCACAAGTTAAAGAAAAACTTTCTACAAGATATCTTCCGTTTTTTTCTATATTTGTATTTTCCCTTAAGCATTCGTTAGGAAATACGACCTCACCACGTGCGCCAATATTTTTTACTGGATACATCCATTTTGTTTCATAAATATTTGTATCAACTTCTTTTACTACTAAATGAGCTGGGTTAAATTCATGAGCAAAAAAAATAAATGGCAAAAACAACAACAAAAAGACAGCCTTAATCTCTCTAATCATCAAAATTCATAAGTTGGATTAATTATTACTCTGTATTCAGATTTAATACTATCAAGGTAGTCAGAGATTTTCCTATCTTGCTCTTGCAACATATAATCTTGCCTGACTAAATCTTCTATTTCTGAAAATTTTGGTGAATAGCCAAGACTTTTATTATTGATAAAAAGCAAATGTTCGCCATAACTTGAAGAAAAAGGCCCAATCCATTGGTTTAAAGCTGGGTTATCAAAGGCGATGAGCAGTTCTTGGCCGAAAGCTTGTTCAATTTCCCCTAAACTGTATTCACTAAAATTTTTGCCCAAGAAAAATGGTTCGGAGCTTGATGGAGCCCCAAACTTAACAATCTCAGATAATGCTTTTTTGGCTTTATTTTCTGCCTCAGGAGACTGAGAGAAATAAAAATGAGTAAAAGAGAAGGTTGGGGGAACATAGTACTTATCTTTATTAATATCAAAAAAATCTGCCAGCTTTTTTGAACTTGGTTCTTCTCTGTCGGTTTCCTGCTTCAAAAAAGAAATTTTTTGTGCAAGACGTCTTTTAATAATTCTGTCGTTTTGATCTAGTCCCAATCTAAGTGCTTCTCGATATAAGATTTCTTCCTCAATAAAATCATTAACAATATTAAGGGCTTCTTGCTCGTTAGGTGGCCTGCCTACTTGAGAGTTCCATGCTGCAAAAAGACCATCTAATTCTTGGTCTGAGATATAGATATCCTTCGATTCCTCATCGTAGTTCATAGTTATATCTGCAATATAAATAATAAAACCAAATAAAAAGAAAAGGATAATTCTTAAGTAGGGTTTTAAGCTCATAGAGCAAATATATCTATATCTTCAGGTACAGGTATATACCAGATTGGCGATGACCAAGCACGCTCCTGTATAGTCTTGTGCAAATCAGATCTTGGTTTTATGCCAGCTTTTAAAGCGTCCCAGGTAGACCACCTGCATGTAGGATTTTCTAAGACCCTTACATAATAAAAAGCTTTATCTTTAGGATTGAAATCTGGGTCACGCCAAGTAGCTTTCAATTCTGTGGCACCGACGTTATTCGTTATAGAGCAATCTTCTATGTTAACTCTTGCTCCATTGTCAGGACAACGGTGTGTCGTTGGGTCAACCTCAAGTCCATCAGAACAAATAACATCAAAGACCTTTTCGCTTGGCCTTGCTCCACTATTAGTTACTGAGCCTTTTATGATTTGGATTCTTTGTAGTGAAGCTGAATATTTGTCTTTTTGAGCCCACACTAGAAATTCCGGAACTTTTTCACCATCGGCAAACAAGTCTGCTCCCATTGGAACCCCTTTATCATAGGCTTCTTCTATAAGAGATTCAGCATTAATATCGATAGAAGTTAAATCGAAACCAGCAAAAAACCTAACGGCTACTCTTGGGCCTGTAGTTGCAAATGCTTCTTTTCTTCTTAACGCTGAAAAAATTGATTCTCTAGTATTTTCTTCAGCCCAAACTGCAGCCAATCCAGATGAGCCCCACTGATCAAAACCAATAGCATACGAATTACCATCTACCTCTACTGCGCTAACCGGTTGATTATATTCTTCAGAATAATCTCTCAACTGCTCTAAACGTTCTTCTGTGAGAGGGATACTGCCTCTACTCATAGGTGAGCCATCAACAACTCCAACTTTGGACCAAAAATTACTTTCATCAAATGAACCCGCTCCTAAGTGAGTATCAGTAGAACCAATTAAACCAAATTTATACGGATTGCCCTGACCCTTCCAATCCAACATTAACCCTCGCAAGTAAGCATCTCTAACATAACCACCAGCAGGGTAACTATAAGTTGGTGGTCTGGCACCAACCCTACCATCCATAATTTCAAAATCTGCCCAATCATCATCAGGAGAAAGTAATGGGTGGGTATCAGAGGTCCCTTTTACTTGAGTAATTTCAACAATTGGCTCATTTCTCATACGAGTTTCTGAGTAAGTCAAATCTATTGGAGTACCATAGTAAGTTTCCACTTCAAACATTTCTCCATTTGAGCCATTGCTGTTGTGTGGTATTGCTATAGAGTCTAGACCTTTGGCTCTTAACTTATCCATCCAAGCCCAAAGTTCCATAGGATTTAAAGAATCTTCTCTTGACCATGGCCTAATAGGAGCTTTTGATGACTCGAAGATAACATTTCGATGTAAATTGCCCCCTTCAACCTCTGTACCAGCAGTAAATTCATAACCAATAAAGGTTGTGAATTTTCCTGGCTCATTATTTTCTTCTGCAGCATTCGCAATGTCCGCCCAAGCTGACTTATGTACGCCATAATCAAAAGCTTTTGAGGCTAACTGTCTATTTTTAGTAAAAATTGCTTGCCACATTTTTGGATGCCAAACAGGATAAGGTCGCTCTAGATAACCGTCACCTGCCATTAAGCTGAAAAGGTTTAGTCTCTCGCCCATAGATTCAAGTGTACGATTTTCCTCTCTATTTATATTTTGAAAAGGAATAGCCCATTCATAACCAGCTTGTGGAGAATTCGGATCTCCATATTCTTGTATCATGCCCATATAAATTCCGTGATCTGTAACAGCATAAAAATCTAAAGGTTCTTTAAGCTGCATTTCATAGCCTAATGGATGTTTAATCATCTCACCCTTAGCGTACCTGTAAGCATCGTAAGGAGTAGCATTTACTCCAAAAACGTAAGCGTCGAATGAGTATCTGGTGTGCACGTGTAAATCACCAAAATATGGATTCTTTAATGGATTAGGTGGCACATCATTTGTAATTTCTTCTTTGTCTTCAATAGCAAAATCAACAATCTCTAAAGACGAATCTTTTAAAACGATGGAGTATTTTTCTTCAGCAAACTGCATTAATGCGTAATAGCAGACAGCTACTATTACAAATAGAGCAGAAACACCTGCAATAATTAAAGCTATTCTAGTTTTCATGCTCCCCCTTAGATAAATTATTTTACTCTATTTTCAGTGGTAAAAATCCTACAAATAATGAAATATTTCTCTAAATGTTTGCCTGTGGAAATATAGGATACTGAAGTATTAATCTTTTTCTTTATGCTCGTGCACAACATCTTCTATTATTTCTTTAGGCATGGGTTCAAGCCCCATAGATTTTCTCAATGCATCTCTTTTTGTTATGAGTTGTTTGGTTTGGTGCAAAATTCTCTCATGTTTCTCAAGTAGTTCTTGTTCATGAATAAAATTAGATTTTGCTTCAAAGGGCTTATGAAAAAAGAAATAATATGGGACACCAACCAAAAGTGAAGCAACTATAAGTGAGTACACAAAAGGAATAAAATCTGATAAGAAAAATGAAAGAAATAGCCAGGCGACCATTGCCCCAAAAAACACTGCGAGCGAGATTATTACTCTATACATTCACCTAACCAATTTTTCTGACAATTTTCAGCTTCCCACTCTGCCAAACTTAAAAGGTTTTCAGCAGGAATAAATTGACCAAACCACATTGCGTTATAAGTCACATCTGCATACATTGTAAAAAAGTAAGGCGCTCCGAGAAGAACAAATACATCATTAACAAGCCCAACAAGAGGAATGGTAAAGATTTGCCAATATGTCAGTTGTGATGTAACTAGCCCTTTTTCATTTATGTATCCAGCCCATAAATTATCATAAATTTCAGTATCTGAAAGCTCATGTAAAATAAGATTATTTTTAATTGTCTGTGTGCCAACCATCGCTATTACACCAACGATGTACACTAAATAAATATTCCAATTTGCACTGTAGTTCAAACCTACAAAATCTGGGTTATAGAAAATATCTAGCATAATATTAAAGATAGTACAAAGTGTTGTATAAATACAAGATTAGAATTAAAAATATTCTTTCAAAACGTTCTCTGATACCCAATGAGGACTTGATATCTTGTTTCCATTTGTAGGCCGTTCTTATCTTGAATAATGGGGAACAAAATCTCAACACCAAAAACATCCTGCTTTGAGGTCAATGAACTCAGGTCATAATTAGCACCAAACCCAATGTGCAATTCGTCCCCCCCATAATTTTGAGGGTTTGCGGTTTGGACGGGTGCCATAATCATAGGATTAGAACCAGAAATATCTTTTTGATTCAGAAATTTTAATCTTGTTGACACAGACAAAGAAGACTTATATTGATACTGCACCCAAGAATTAAGCTCTAATTGGTCTCCGTACGCCCATTCCTTTTCATCAAGAACCTTTTTAAATCTGGCTTGACTGGTCCAAGAAACTTTTTCACTCAATTTTCTGGAGTTATTGAGCCCCAAAATTAATCGGGTTGCTTTATCACTGGGCTGCATAGCATACGGCAAAATCATGTTCATTTCTGTGCCCATTGGAGTTAAAACTTGACCGGTCTGATCGTTATTGCCTAAAGATTTTTGAAGAGTTACCTCTGCATGCCATTTAGAATTATCCATATCACTAATTGTGCGCAGAGCACTAAAAGTTAACTTAGACAAGTCGCTTGATGATGTATTGAATGTTCCAAGTAAATTTCTATCCATCATAGCTGCATAGGTGCTTAGGGACATTTCCTTGGAAACATATGTTCCCATCATCATTAGTGTAAGATCTTTAGTTGGAGCATACATTACATCAATCATAGTCATTTGCATGTCCATGTCTTCTGGAATCACAGATAAGTTTACTGGCATGTTTCCCATAGGGTTTGGCAACTGCAAAACATCTGCGTTTGAAATACTATCGCCATCTAAAATATTGCCATTCATATTCATTAAGCCTTGCTTTACCGAAACCATCCAGCCCATATGATGCATATTGCCAGTTGTGCCAACCGGTGCAAAAGAATGGTCTTCAGAATGATGCATATGATCCATCATCTGCATTGATTCATGATCTTTATTCATAGTTTCATCATCAGAAAAAACTGACCAAGAAATTAATAAGGTGATAACTAAGAAATTTTTCATTTGCGCTTAAAGAATAAAATAACTCCTGTTGCTGCAGTAAATAATGCAATAAAAGAGAATATTTTTAAGAAAATATTTCCGATATTATCTCGTTCATTCCAGTCCATAATATGCAAGCCCCACATAAGATCCCAAATTCGCCATTGCTGTGATCTGATAGCTAGAATTTCACCTGTGTATGGGTTTTGGTAAATGTTTATTTCTTCACCTTTGTCGTTTTCTGCTATGACTTTATAAAGTGGTAAGTCTCGACCTCTGTACTCTGAGCCAGCCTTAGCTTCCTCGATAATTTCCATATCTAGCGGTGTTAAAAGAGTTTCTTCTTCAATTACATTAAAGGCAAATTCTTTGGAAACTTTTTTTATGTTTATCGGTGTGGCGACTTCCTCTACTTCCTCAGTTTTGTAGTATTGTTCGCCCCTGACATTTTCAATTTTATTAAATGAGAAGTAAATTCCTGAAATAGTCCAGAGCAAAAGTTGCAATGAAACAGCTAAGCTAACATACCTATGAAGTTTTCTAAGACCCATTATTTAATAAATTGTATTAAGAGTTATTTCTTACTTTGAGCAGCAAGAACATTCACAGCATTTGCAACAATCACACATAGCGATATTTTAAACTAAAAAAATAAAATTTATTAATTAAATTAAGCCTCTTTGGTTTTTATAAAAAAATAGGCAATAGGGTACAAAAAAACTGAGATTAAGGTGACTGCTGGTCCAAATGCTTCAAATAGAACAAAGGTTATGGAGCCCAATACAAATAAAATTGCTATTTCTGTATTGTTTTTAATATATCCCTCATCTAGTGCAGCTTTATATATAAAATAATTTACTGGTAGATAAAGCAAAACACCTGTTATCGCTCCTGGGCTAAAGTCTGCAAAGTAAAAACTAAAAAAAACATGGAAGATGGCATTAACAACCTGTGTTGT
>Ga0066370_10000112_pt1 | contig 15427 bp, 8 predicted proteins | sample Knorr_S15_td_Sur_FD_70971 | JGI IMG/M metagenome (GOLD analysis project Ga0066370, IMG submission 70971) | Marine microbial communities from Southern Atlantic Ocean transect - Knorr_S15_td_SurfaceA_ad_5m_LV_A | ecosystem: Environmental > Aquatic > Marine > Oceanic | place: Southern Atlantic...
TTATCAAGCCTCGACTAGTTCTTCGACATCGGCATCGCAATGGAGGCATCTGCCCATGGAAACAATGTCACACCCAGAGACCTGGTTGGCCTTGTGATACCTCGCTCCGCAAACCGAGCATGCCCATGCATCACCGACAATGACATCGGCGCTACATATCCAACAGGGAACTCCACTACTGGTTGATTCGTCGGTTTCCAGAGCTGTACTCTTTCTGGTAGTTGACCTGCTCCTGATTATGCTTGACGGGTTTCCATTGGTCTTGACATAAACAAATGTACCCAATCCGGATAGGAGAGCAATAAGCAAAGTACCGAGGATTAAGGGCAGGTATGATCCGAGATTTGAGTCACTTCCGAGTGACGGCATTACATCTACCTGGATTTCAAAGGTAGACCCATCCACATTTTCGGCATTGATTAGATTTATGGAAATCGTGGCATCTTGCCCTCCGGGTGTGAATTCCAGAATCATTCCCCGTGATTCCCCAGGTGCAAGTACGACTCTAACACCATCAGTAGTCCTAGCGTTCCATGAGTCAGGGGCATCTACGTCAAAAGTATGTGAAACATCCGAGTTTCCGGTATTAGTAACATCGATTCTGTATGTTGATTTATATCCCTCATGGGCAATGGGCTCCGAGTTAAGTGTCCATGATAATCTCGGAGAGTCTTCAACCAAGAGAGACTTGGTGTCGCTAATTTCAATACCGTCACCTTCCATTATTAGTGAGATTATTGGTTCAGTTCCAGCTGGTTCATCGTCTGGAATGACTACAAGACACTCCACAATATCTGATTCTCCCGGTGCCAGAGATGAAGGAGATTTACAATCATATGACCAATCTTGGTCTGGAAGTTGCATCGTTGTTGTTGGCCTCCATACCCCAGCTCCCTCATTCCAGACCATCCAGTGTAAGTCAAATCCAGGGCCACCAACGGGATGTTCTCCCACTCCCAGGATTTCGTCGGAGGAAGATCCATCTGGGAGGTATATTTGATGGAAGGAAAGCCTTGGAGAGGCTGCCGATAGGACCTCTATTGTCGTATTCCAGTCAATCTTGAAACCATCTGGAGTTGCCATACGAATTTGAATGAGACCGCCGGTAGCTAGTCCATTTCCTTGTAGTATCATTATCCAATTTACAGATTGTCCTGCTGGCACCGTCAGAGGATCGATTTCAACAACATTCCAGCCACCGGGAGATGACATGAGGTACGGAGTGAGATCCCAGTCTCTATTTCCTGAATTCTGAATTGAGAGCTCAATCTCCAAGAGCGCATCGGGGGCGATTTCTGAAATTACTCCTCCTGGTTGTGGAGACAGAGAGAAGTCGTCGACTGGCCCCACTATCAGGAATATGTCTTGAGTCCAAGAAATGGAGCTGACTCTGGAGTGTACAATTATCGCCGCTTCGAAAGTGGTACCCTCTGGTATCATTGCGCCTGGCGGGTTAATTGTGATGTCTATTGTCTTGCTAGATTGCTTTTGCAGGGTCCCTGTAGAACCATGAGACGAGCCTTCGAATGCACCTATTGAGTCAAGCCCTAGATGCCATCCAGCGGGAGACACCAATTCTACGTCATAGGACTGGGCGCCGTTTCCCTCATTCAGAACAGTGATCTGAGTGTTTGTAGCCTCAAAGGGGCTGACGAGAATCTGCTCGTTAAGTAACTGGATGTTCGCATCAGAGAGCACAGGGACCTCAAAGTAGAGTAATATCTCCGACAGGATATCATTCTCAACGTCGTAGCCGGAGAGTGTCATCGAGTAGATTCCAGGTGGAGGAGGTGCCGGATGAACCATTGTCATACCAACAGATACTTCCTCGGTGGGCATCAGATTGAATGTGTTTGATGTAAATGATTGGAACCATCCGAACTGTGTTCCATCCTGCACTCTGGTTGGTTCGGATACCGAGATAGTAGCGTTGGTCTCAAAGAGCGCGGTGTTTGTGAGAGTTAGGTCCCAAGTTGAAGTTGTAGTAGACGCATCAACTAGAGTGACGGTGTCCTCAACGGCGGAAACCCTGACCCCTGGAGCGCTTACAATGACTATTTCACCGAAGTAGTTGTTTGATTCCGACATCTCATCAAATTGATTGTTTGGATCTATGAATAATTCGAATGACGTATCTCCCTCGGAATCAGGGGTCCATGACCAAACTAAATCACCGGTCTCCCCGGGGGAGAGTGAAATTAATTGCTCCCCGAGGAGAGCTGAGTTGACTCTGGCCATCACTGGAAAGTCAATTGCGGAGCCTGCTCCGAGATTCTTCACCGAGACCGTTACCTGAACTTCTTCACCCACTTGGGGTATTGGAGTGGAAACAATCATTGAATCCGGAACAAATGTTGGATCTGGGCTTAGGTCGTTTACATTGTGCCCCCTTACAGCAATGGAGAATGGTTGCCATGTACGAGAACCGCCATGTTGCGAGTCCTTTACTCTGATTGTCCATATTCCCTGGGAGGTGCTGTCCAATGCAACAACCTCGACGTTGTTAACGGAGTCCTTACTACCTCCTTGGGTGGATCTGCCATTAGTGAATACGTTGCCCTTGTAAGTGGTACCATCGGGAGAGATTACCTCCAAGTCCAGATCGTTCCTCAATTGAATGGTAGAGCTGGAGGAACCTGGATAATCGGACCAAGTTAGCACTGCCTTGAACTCATTACCGGGCGAATTAACATCAAATGTGTACTCAACTACCTCCCCACTCCTGATTCTAGATCTGTCATCAACGAAGATCCCCACTTCCCCCTCTGGTATGAGGGACTGAACCAAATCTATCCTTCCCCATCCTTCATCGTCGTTTGGGATATCTCTGGCCCCCATATCCTTGGCTCCAAGGATCAGAAGAGCCTTTACCAATGATCCCTGAGGAGCCTGTCTCCCTATCACTTCGGTTAGATACTCTCTGACTAGTGCTGAAGAACCAGCCGCGGCTGGTGTGGCCATCGAGGTTCCGCTGTATTCCATATACCAAGTGTTAGACCACGATCCTCCAGCGGAGCTAGCTTCCTGTGCTTTGCACGACCGTACGTAATCCCCCGGGGCAACTAGATCGGGTTTTATTCGGCCATCGTCAGTGGGGCCCCTACTACTCCAGTAGTACATCTCATCTGGTGCTCCACTGTACCTGTTCTTGTGACCGCCAACAGTGATCACATTCTTCGCAGTCCCCGGAGAAGATACTCCATCGTCCCTTTCGTTGCCGGCAGCAAATAGTACTGTCATACCGTCGTAGGACCAATACTGATCCCAAGTAGATGTTCGATCGTCGGCATCCTCTGATTGTGTAGAGTAGCCCCCAAAACCACTTTGAGAGCCCCAACTATTGGTATGGATCCTGGCTCCTGCGTTATATGCAGAATTTAGCATAGAGTTAATCCCATAGCTGTAGAGAGCTCCTGAGTCATCATCCTCCATTGCCTGAAAGTACAATTCGGCCTCTGGTGCAACCCCTTGGTATCCGCCATTGCTCCTAAATCCTGATCCAAGAACTGTACACGCAACGTGCGTCCCATGACCATCACTTGGATCCGCGGTTGATGAGTCCCCGGGGGTCACAGAAGTTACCCCTGCTAGTCTTCCAGTGAAGTCTCCGTGGTCTCCATCGAGTCCCGAGTCACCCACTGCGACAATCTGGCCACTACCATTTAGACCTGTTATGAATGCGTTCTCTACAGTGTTAATTCCCATGTTTATTCTTGCCTGGTCGTTGTGTAGAGTAAGGATTGGAAGAGGCGAGATGTACGATACAGATGGATGTGCTACTATGCGTGAGAAATTAGCGAAGTTTGTCGATCCCCAAATTACTCCTGGTTCCGGAGACCAGGGATCTGTGAGATAGCCCATTACTGATTCAATGGAATCCTGTAGCCCTAATCCTGGATCTTTCAGGCGAGACATGTCATCTCCCTTCCATCCTATCACCTCGACCATCAGTTCTTGGGATTGAGTGGGGAACCTAAGTGAAGGATGAATTAAGAGTCCGCTCGGAACCTCATGCACAGAGGTAATTGACTCCAGTGATTCCAATTCCGTGAGAGCATTCTCAGTTCCTTGCACCAAGAAACCTGAGGGAGGGATTGTAGAACGGATGGTTATGTCCCCCAACTGGAGTACATCCATTCTCGAGTCCCAAAGTCCTGTATTTCCATCAATCAGTGCAACTGCAAGATCTACTCTTGGGATTGAGAGAGACTCATCCATGGATTCACTTGGAATCAAACCATTTTGTGTGTATGTTCCTATTGTGGAATGTGCGACAACCTGTCGAGTTTCTTCTGAGCCCTGTGAAACGGATGGGGCCCCTAAATCCCTTATGCTTCGCGGATCGGGGGAAATTTCAATCCTCTCGTAATTGATATCCAATCCCGAAAGTGTCGGCTCTTCGGAGGAGCTCTCTTCACCTATAGCAGGAAGATATGACAGTAGGAGCACGGCTAGCACCACGACTACGGCTCGCTTTGTCATCAGAACTCCCCGTGACAGGAGTATTTTGAGCGTATGGGTCTCCTGAACGATTTACTAAAGAATCTTTAATGGGGCCCTTAGAGTGAATAGTTCTAGAGTCCAGGCCCCAACTTCCATCGTAGTCTTCTCGTACACTGGGCCTCTGTAGTTGTCATAACTCAAGATTATCTCTATCGTGTAGTTCTCCCAAACCGACTCTCCGTTAACTATCATTTCAAGCTCGTCCCCCGCAACAGACTTGTGGGCTGAGATTAAATCTGACTCGAAATGTATTCTTTGGATCTCAACATCATCATCATCGATGAAGACAATATCCAAGGAGACTGAGTCTATAGATCTGCTTCCCTGATTGTTTATCTCTGCTAGAACTATGTGACTCGAGCCACTCTGCTTGTAAATCACGTCTACTGAAACTCTGTCATACGGAACAAGCCAGACCAAGGCCAAAACAGAGGCTGAGAGTACCAAAAATGCAGATATAGATGCAAAGACGACCCTGAATGGCGATATATGACTGATCTTTTCCTCTATGATTTCCAAGGCCTCATGTGCAGTTTTTTCCTCGGGCGTCTCCTCGGGCTCTCTGGATAGCCTAATTCTCTCTAACAGACCCATCAGCTACCCCCCAGGAATGTGGCAATTAGCGTCATTATGCCCGAAGATACCGGTTCGACGACCATGATGTGCTGAGTATCACCCTCGAAGCCAGGAATAATGTTCAGAATGGAAAGATCGGATGCCATTCCGTTAACACCTATCGTTGTTGCAGTAGGAATTCCCGATGTTGTCTGTGCATCTAGAAGAACCCCCCTAAGGTCAAACTCTTGTCCAGCTACCTCAGCTGATGCTCTGGCTGAAATGATTATCTTACCACCTTGGACATCTGAAAGCTCGATTACCGGATAACCTGGAAGTGTCGACGAAATTCTTCCAAATTCGTGAATGTGTATGGTGGCACTCTTCAAGTCCTCCCCTAATGCTTCCATTTCCTCCATTGTTACAGGAGGAGTTGTCGGGATATTACTAGACCTGATGTATATCTTGTCGACACCGTCTCCTCCTGATCGAATATTCAAACCAAATCCATCAGCGGGTTTGATTATCAGGCTATCAGTCATTCCTTCTGCCAACAATATGATATCTCCCTTGGTATTAATTGACCTACCGAAGGCCTCGATGTACAGGGACATCCCCTCGCCAGATGCACGATAATCCAATGTGGGAATCCCCTGGAACGCTAGACTCTCCCTTATGTCGAAATCTGTATCGGGCTCCGTGGTGAGATTAATCGAGCCTGGGACATCTGTGAGGAAAATTGTGGCTGGATGCCAAGCAGAGTCCATCCATTGCATTTGTTGCATCATGATGGAACTGATTCCTATGCCATTATCTTTGAGGTACTGGTCTGGAACTGTCATATCTATCGATACAGCGGTTCCGAGAGATGCGGTGATATCCACAACCTCTGGAATTTCATCAATCATTATCTCGGTTCTACTACCGGCGTCTCTGTTAATCAGTAAAATATGTGCCCATTCCAGGGGGTTGGTCATTGAATATCTTGCAGAAGTGGATACCTCTGTTATACCTGCAACGTTTTCAAACTCGAATGTAGAGTCAATCAGCATACCCGTTGGGATGCCGACTTGTAGACCATTCAATGTCATTAGGAGGTCTTGACCGTTTATGCCCATAGCTTGAATCATAATCTCGCTATGTGCGGGAACCCATCCATCGAGTGCTAACATGACTCCCCAGTCTTGTGAGTCCCCTTCTACAGATCTGGAGACTGACATATCAACCACCGGAGGCAGGTCAGGAATCCAGGTTCTCAGATGGAAGCCGTCTGAAATTCCAGACGGGGAAGCGACAAATGAAACACCATGTACCCAAGGTGGCGTTTCCAGTGACCCATCACCGTGACTGGCCTCAACCACGAGATCGAACGGTGCATTCGCCTCCAGCTGCATACCGAATGAGAAATTTTCATTTGACTCCCCGGAGCTTGAGCCTGTAGAAATATCAGTTGTGATCCCGGAAAGAACAGCATTCACCGACCTTCCTAGATCAGCGAATCCTCCAAGGAAGAATGCGAGCCCTGAAAGGCCTTGTGTCGTGTTTAGCTCAGGAATGTCGAGAGCTTGTCCTGATTCAGAGCTTGTTGGAACCTCTACAGATACCGATGATGGTAGCGGGTCAATTATTGCGACAGCTGTCAAGAGGTCCTCATCCATGGTTGGGGCGTGATCCACGCTGAAGCTCATGGGCCTGTCACCTGAGGCAGATAATGACGCCTTTCCCCTGCCATCTGGGCCAAATGCCCCCTCGGAGACAGGAGGAATCCAGGTGACCTCGGAAATACCGGAGATTCTAGATGAGATGGCAGAGGTTCCATCATTCGGGTCATGATGAAACATGAAGTGATCGCCAGACATCGTTTCTGGGACCTGTGAGTCTGTAATCTGAGCCTCTATAGTGCCAATAGATGTGCCCGTGCTCCAGCTTGAATAGGATCCAAAAAGAGCTGTGAACTCGTCTGGGAAGTCGGTTATCTCGACGGCTTGCCTTTGTTCCAAATCCTTTCCAGTGTAGATTATTTTGTCGATTCCATCTGATGATGTGTAGACTGCTGTTTCGTCATCGACGTAAACCCTGATATCATCAGGAATATCTGAGACATATAGGGACTGGAATGAAGACTCTGAAATCGTTCCTGGCTCGTGATCTAAGTACGTGAAATTGAATGGCATGGACGAGGATGTGTTTATCGATATCGTCAATTGATCGAGGATATCATCATCATCCACAGAAAGGGCTGACAGCCCACTGAATCCTATGCTGGCAGCTACTGGGACCAAGGGGTCTACCAATGTTCCATCTCTACTCAAAACCTGAGTTAGTGACCTATCTTTCGCCAAGACCAGATGGTCGCCTTGGAGTATCGGATGAGGACTTGAGCCTATTTGCAACCCGATTCTCCCAATAGATAACTCGTTTCTCAGGGCACCCCAGTTATCGTGCATTATCAGATTAAATTCCCTGCCCTGCAAATCTCCGCTCGGGCCGACGCTACCGGTGATTGCTTCCACGACAGTCGCAGGAATGCCGTTAAGTACGCCCCCAACGTCTAGGTAGAGGTCGACTAAATCCATGATTAATGAGTCTAGTATACGAGAAACAAAATCCAGGTTATTGGAGTCATCCAAGCTTATGTCATCATCATCTTCGCCACTCACATCAAAGGAACCGTAAAGCACCAGAGCGGTTGGTATTGATTGTATGGAGATGCTGACTTTCCTGTGATCAGATGCTTCTCCTCCTCTCTCAAACCATGATTCATATTCGATTGATTCCAAGGACTGGGCTGACCTCAGTAATATCATACTTATCGGCGGGTATGCTGGATTCACTGGGAGGGTCGGATCATCCTCGTTTGGACTAGTGTCTCTTGAGAAATTCTTGATTCCTAATATCAGACCAAGTCTGCCAGGCTTACCTCCAGGCAACTCAGGCTCGTCAGATGAGCCTAGCATTCTGAAGATCCTTGTTATCTCTCCTTGAGACATTGACCCTTCCGGCATTCCCCTGAGCCAACCGAGTGAATTTGTAGTGTTGCCATGTGCCCCCTGATTCTCATCTATGGGGGTTCCAGACCTATCTTCATGGAAATGAATATGCAAGTCGGATCTTCTATCAGCGAAATACTCCACGGTTGTGAGGCTCCTGTCTCCCTCAATTCCGCCCGCTGCTGGTATAGTGCTGTCCGTTCTGATGACCAATTCCAAATCGCCGGGAATCATCTCCGAGACCCCATTGGGTTTGACATCGAGGCTGATGTATGCTAATTCCCACAATTCCCTGTCACCCTCTGAAGGAGGCGCGAATCTCCCATAGCCAAGACCCACCGATATCCCACAGTCAATCTCACTTGGGGGTAGGAATAGAAGTTGATCTGGGCTGTACCTGTCTGGGCATGAGTCCATGTCACTGGAGTCTAGAGATATAGAGTAGGGCGCGGAAATGCCTATCAGAGTTAGTCCCGAACCATCAAAGTTCGATCCGAATATGTTCACCAATGCCGATATAAGGTCCTGTAATACAGCACTAGCATTGAAGAATACTCTCTCTATGCCAATATCCAGAGAAAAGTCCTGTGGCATTGTTGAGAATTTCGAGTCGACGACCCAAACATAACTCTCTCCGTCCCCAAGTGCAAGTACTGAGTCTGGGCTAGAGTAGGCGAAAGGCTTGATCAGGGAAACCTGCAAGGAGTCCATTTCATCCCATACAGAATCTGTTTGACTTCCATCGAGCACGTCTACCTTGTATGATACCGATGGCTGTATCCACAACGTTCCAGTGTCAATGTCTATATTGTTAAGTCCAAAATTCCCTAGAGATATACTGAGCCCTACCTGGATATCATCATCTCCATCATTGTCTATATCTACGGCGTGGCTCAGAGGGTCAGTTTGAGGGTTAATTAGTGATAGGAAGTTAGTCGTGAAAGTCACAACATTAGTGCCTGTGACGATATTTCCTTCTAGGTCTATGTATTGTGTCAATATGACATAATCAGTTATGTTTACCAATGTCTGCCAGACATTGTCCACATTCACGGAATCTTCCTCGCCTGTTATCAGTCTGTACGGAAGAGGGTGTTCGGGATCAGGAGGTAGAGTCTCGGTAAACGATGAGCCTTCCAAGGATTCTCCAATGGTGGATAATGGGTCCGATTGCCCACTTAGGGAGATTCCGTCTCTGACGCCCTGGACGGTCGGACCAGCAATCTGCCCTACTGAGTTAGAATCCAAAACTGCTTGACGCTCTCCCATCACATCAGAAAGCCTATCCAAGATCTCGAAGTCCTGTGACTCTATCCTTGCTTCCGCCTCGGCTTGCTGGATTGGGTAGAAAAGTGGGATGAGCATCAGAAGAACCAGGACCAATGCTCTGTTGCTTGAAACATTGGGGGCACCATGTAGAACACGGACACCACTCTTGTTCATGCACGCACCTCTAAGAGGTGCGCTAAAGGGTATTGCCCTTCCTGATTAAGATAAATATGCTCATTGAGACCGTTTTGAGATGGTCATTCTAACTCTACAATCTCTATTGATCCGCAATGGGGGCAAGCTGTCTTTGCTCTGTCTAACCCGTCTGGTAAATCTACTTCGAACATCTTATCGCACTCAGAACAATTCTTCCTAACTGTTCTGCTTTCTTCTGGTTTTTGGACCTCTTCTTGGACGTGATCTTGTGATTGGGTAGATTGCTCTAGCCCATGCCCTACCTCAGCCCCTTCTTGATTTTCCGATTCCTCTGGGAATGAGTATTCCACAACGCTTTCCTGAATCTGAGATTGGGCATCATCCTCGTCTTCGAATGCACTGAGGAGATCGGCGGCAAGGCTACCGGAGGGCTCCGATGGAGATGGCTGTGAAAGCAACTCGGAAAATTCTTCCTCGCTGATTTCTAGTGAGGTGGCCTCTGACTCTGGAGAAGAGGCTCCCGACATGCCACTTGCAATATCCCCGATAGCCATTGGTTGCGTGTTTGATAGAGTTCCACTAGAGCCCCCCCACATGGCTTTCTGCTCCTCGGCTGAGGGTTCCCTGGAAGCAGCGAGATCTTCCTCCGCTTCGGTTTCAGACTCGGCGAGCAACGCGGCCATTCTCCTGTTCGAGGCAATTCTCAAATAGGCCATGAAAGAGAATACAAGGAGAAGTAATATTGCCCCTAAGGCCATCAAAAAGTCGTCTAGTCCGATTTCGTTTGCGCTTTCAGCGTCAGTAACGGTAACTAGTATTTCTACGTCTGAAACCAGACCCTCGTCGTTCTGGACCCTGCATATCACTCGGTATACTCCTGACTCTGAGAAAGTGTGCTGCACCGTCGGTCCGACAGCATCCTCGTCGTTGTCCACAGTTCCGTCTCCATCGGTATCTATCTGGGCATTGAAATCCCATGAGTAGTACAGACTTTCCGACTCTTGGTCTTCGAAAGGTACTGCAAGAGTTGTTGATTGTCCCTGGACAGACCTTAGGGTGTTGTCAAAAATTCCGGGGACTGGGGGCGTGGAATCGAATAGTTGGATGGAAGCGGTATCTTCCGAAGACATCCCTGAGAGGTCCGTTACTCTGAGGGTGATTATGTGGATTCCGGATTCGGCCTCCGAAGGGAATGTGTATGCGAACGTGCGTGCAGATTCAAAATCAGCTTCAAAGGTTGATTGGACCGCACCATCCAGTAGCCACTCGACCATCGAAACACCCCAGTTATCACTGAAGGTCGAATCGATGACTATGTTCTCGTTGAAGGACCTTTCAAGAATTCCATCAACCGAAATGTCTACTTCAGGAGGTGACATGTCCTCAACCGTTATGTCTTCGTACACGCTAGTACTCCTTCCATCTATCCCTAGGACTGATAGTCTGATTGTCAAATTGCTCGGCTGTGGCCAGCTGATATTGAAGGCCTTTGCAGTACTGTCGTCAAATCCGTCCCCATCGGTGTCCCATGAGTATCCTGATTCGGGAATTTGATTGGAGAGATTAGGGGTTTCTGATGCATCAAGAGTGATTTCCGAGCCGACGTCGACGATTCCGGAGAGTGGTATTCCGGATACTTTCGGATCCATTATCGGAGTCAGGGAGAGGACAACCGTGGATGCGATTGGAAGTGTTCCTGCACCTCCTCCCGATGGCCCAGGCTTATTGTCCACGACGAGGTAGAGTTCCTTTCCCTCCAAGGATTCTGGAACTGTCCAAACTAGGTCCCTGCTTGATGTTACGAGAAGCAAATCAGTTCCCTGGACTCGGGCCGCTGCTGTTCCTCCCCCATTGTACATTTCCAACTGATCTTCATCCATAAGAAAAACATCAGGGGCCCCCTGCATGGTGCTCACATCTATCCTTACTTGGGTACCTTTGTCCATCGAGAAGGGACCGTAGAGGGTGGAGCTCTGGCCGGATTCCAATCGAACAATGGTGTCTACTAGAGTGAACGGTTCAGGGATTACAGTTGAGATGTCCAAGGTCACTGAAGCTGGATCTCCTCCTTGATCACCAGACCCGGAATCTTGTGGATGTGCAAGGTTGTCTACTACCATGTACCACCTTGTGGCGTCTCTGTCAGATGGAACGGTCCAGTGCCATTCCCCTGAACCATTGAAAGACTCGAAAACTGAGTCGCTTTCCCAGACCGAGTCGCTCCTGTATGACTGCTCATTCTGATAGACGGTTATTGCGTTTGAAGAGAACAATAGTATGTCTATTTCCGAATCTGTGGAGATATCGAAGGAAATGGTCTCACCCTGTTGAAGCACTCCGAGATCCACCCTGACGCAGGACTGATCCTGAACCTCCCAATTCGCCGGCATCATTTCCATATCTGCTCCAGCACATATCACGACCCCCCTGGAGGAGTCGGCGTGTGCAAGCGGCAAGTAAGTGGCCATCAAGAGGGTGGCGAGGGTCAATATCGTAGTTGCACGCACGGATTAGGGTTATCGTTCCCCTTTTGAATCATATTGGCGATACGCTCATTCATGAGTCAAAGGTTCTTGGGAAGAGGCGTTGGCGGAAACCATCTCAGCAAAACGACATCACCTACCGACCTGACCCACTTCCAAGGTATTGCAAGGTGGGTTCGTCCCTCTACCAAGTCTGCTGGAGGATCAGAGACGAATATGTGGGTACATGACCAGTCATCCGTGTTGACGAAGGAGTCGTACACAGTCCCTAGCAGCCTTCCACTAGGAAGAATGACTGGAAGACCTCTAATCTCCGATGCGTGTAGGTCGGCCATCAATCCATGGGATAGCTCACATGGCATCAATATGACGGAGGACCGTCTCACTTTCCACGGTTCTTGTTGGCCTTGAGACTCGGGCGGAGCTTCTCAGCACCCTTGCCCTTGTTCAGCAGTCCTCGCCCTCTCTTTCCGGAGCTGGTCTTTCCTCTGAATGCACGTCCTGAATGGCTATTTCCTTCTGATACCCATGAGAGTTCATTATCCGAGATAATGGCCGGGTGGGACGGATCCAAGAGTATTACCTCATAGAACTTGTTCTTACCATCCTCGCCAACCCAGTAGGAGTTCAGGACCTCAAGATTGGGATATCTCCTGCTGACCCTTTCTTCGGCGATCCTCTGAACTGACTTGGCCATGGTAATTTTCTTTATTCCAGACTTCGATGGCTTCCTCTTCATGTGGATCTTACCTTTCCTGAGTCCACCACGCCTGACTCTGGTTCTGACCAATACCACTCCCTGTTTGGCCTTATATCCAAGTCTTCGGGCGGCATCGATCCTTGTCGGCTTCTGGATTCGCTGGAAAACAGGATCTTTCCTCCAAGAGGCCATCCTATCGCGCCTGTGAAGCATTGGCATGCCTTCCTTAGGCTTCTTCCACGTTTCTCGAACGTACTTTGCGATGCCCATGTGATAACCTCCAGCAGCCCGCCGAGCAAAGTCCCCTTTATGAGCCTGCCCACATGTCACAAATACCAAAGAGGTAAGGAATCAGCGTCACATTCGCCCCATAGACGTTCTTCTTACCTGTGTGAGGGCGCTTCCTTGCAAGCTTGAATAGAGCGTCAGGGGGATTAGTGGTCCGCGCTCCCGGACTTGAACCGGGGACCCCCTGATGGCTGCCTACAACCATGTGTTTCCAGTCTACAGTCAGGTGCTCTAGCCAACTGAGCTAAGCGCGGCGCGTGCTTTCGTAGAGCTTTTGCCTTATCTCGCTTTCCGGAGAACGGCCAAGCCCGTTGGCCCGATAAACCGGCACCTCCCACGTGCTCCGGCCCCTCAAACTTAAGAATGCGAAGAATTGGAACTCATGTTCGTAAGGCAGCAATGCCGGGGATGCACGGGGGATAATTGTGAGAGGCGTCATTGATTCTCAAGCCACATCTGGCTCCAGTAGGATAAAGACCGCGCTTACCGATAATGAGCTGGAGTCATTTGGTACTCCGGACCCTAGGATTCTGGTTTGTGGCTGTGGGGGCTCGGGCAACAACACCATGAATCGCATCACACACATTGGGGTCGAGGGGGCGATTACCGTCGCCATAAACACCGACAAGCAGGACCTCGACCTGACTAGGGCAATGCAGAAGCTGCTTGTTGGGAGACACATCACCAGGGGACTCGGTGCAGGGGGGGACCCGGTGATGGGAAGACGCTGCGCCGAGGCTGGCAGAGACGTGATTGGCAAGATAGTCCATGGGGCTGACCTTGTGTTCGTCACTGCCGGTCTCGGTGGCGGCACCGGCACTGGAATCGCGCCAATAGTCGCAGAGGAGGCGAAGAGAGCGGGCGCTCTCGTCGTGGCGGTTGTGACTACGCCATTCACAGTAGAGAGACGACAGAGGATGCAACGAGCTCTGGAGGGACTTGACCTACTAAGGAGCACAGCCGATGCTGTACTGGTCCTTGACAATAACAGACTCCTACACTTCGTACCCAACCTTCCTCTCGATGAGGCGTTCAGTATCATGGACCAGCTAATAGCTGAGATCGTCAAGGGAGTGGTGGAGACGATAACCCTCCCCAGCCTGATAAACCTAGACTTCGCTGATGTAAGGAGCATAATGAAGAACGGGGGCGTCACGATGATGCTCTACGGAGAGAGCGACCAAGGGCCGGAGGAGGTCGTCCACGAGTCACTCAACCACCCTCTGCTGGATATAGAGATAGAGGGTGCCACAGGTGCCCTGATACACGTCACAGGGGGGCCTTACATGACGATGGAGCAGGCGACACAGGTATGCGATCTGATGACCTCGAGGCTGTCTCCGGAGGCGAATGTGATATTCGGTGCAAGGCAGGACCCTGCGTTCGGAGACACCATCAAGGTCATGTCGATAATTACCGGTGTCGCCAACAAGCGCCTCGACGAGGAGATGATGAGCGCGGATATGCTCGGGGAAGCGCTCAATATCGCCAGAAAAGGCAGAAAACCGCATGACAGCGGATTCCAGAGATTCGACTGATTACCAACTCAGACAGGGGTAAGTCTCAAACCGGTTGAGTTACGAGAACTCGGTATGCGACCCGCGAAGATGGCCATGGCTCTAGCTCTCACCGTGTTGATGGGTCTATCTACGATAGGAGCTCCGGTGGCTGCGCAGGAAGTAGTGGCTGACCCTCGCCAACCATCTCCAGATAATCCCCACATGCATGTTTTTGGTTCAGACGATTTAGCGAATTGTTTCATGCACTTTGATGGTAACGACACTAGTGGCTCGGCTGCTGATGGGTATGGCGAGAAGGTATGGAATGGACAAAATGCCAGAATTGAAGTTGACTATACCTGCAGGATGGAGTCTTTCAAGCAAGACATGTACAACAGCGAGAATGGTAGCATATCAGTTCACTTAGAGTTCGAGATAGAAAGTCAATCAGAATGTCAAGATACCGACGCTCAATGCAAAAACCTCACGCTAACCTTCTACAAGGGTGGTTTTCAGGTAGCTCAGGAGGTTTTCATGGCGATTTCTACCAATGGAGATACCTTCTCAGTTGATTGGAATATTCAGATAGATGAGAATATGACTAGGTTCAACAAGAGCGAGGAGCCTCAGATTCAGATTGAATTCAATTACCCCGGATATAGTGATATCATCTGTGGACTTCTCAATTCTTGTGGCGGATCATTCAGGATGTACTACCACACACCTGACAACCCTGCGGCAGAGATTGAGTTCCCAGTAGTCAATCAGACCATGCCCGATGGCGCTGATGAGGATGACACTGGTGGCCTGATCGGCGGGGTCACTGATTCTGTACCAGGATTCGGCTTGATAGCGGGGATAGGCTCTCTCGCGATGGCGGCTGTTGCAAACAGCAGAAGATCCAAGGAAGACTAGAGGTCCTTGAATTCGATATCGCTCTCTTCCCCTGTCTGAAGGTCCTTGATTCTGACTTTTCCTGAGTCC
>Ga0066370_10000121_pt1 | contig 15034 bp, 25 predicted proteins | sample Knorr_S15_td_Sur_FD_70971 | JGI IMG/M metagenome (GOLD analysis project Ga0066370, IMG submission 70971) | Marine microbial communities from Southern Atlantic Ocean transect - Knorr_S15_td_SurfaceA_ad_5m_LV_A | ecosystem: Environmental > Aquatic > Marine > Oceanic | place: Southern Atlantic...
GCGAATGCTGCTGATACTGGAGCAGAGTATGCTACACATATCCATGGTCTCATACCTAGTCTGTATGATAATTCCCACTGTCTACCCATGTATGCTGAGATACCGATTAGGAAGTGGAAGATAACCAACTGGTAAGGACCACCGTTGTATAACCATTCGTCTACTGTTGCTGCTTCCCAGATTGGGTAGAAGTGTAGACCAATAGCGTTTGAAGAAGGAACAACTGCACCAGAGATGATGTTGTTACCATACATTAGAGCACCTGCTACAGGTTCTCTGATTCCGTCGATATCGACAGGAGGAGCAGCAATGAATGCTACTACGAAACATGCTGCTGCTGTTAGCAAGCATGGAATCATGAGTACACCAAACCAACCAACGTAAAGTCTGTTGTTTGTTGAGGTAACCCATTCGCAGAACTCAGGCCAGCCTGCTAAGAGACCAGTTGATCTGCCTTGTCTTGTAAGAGTTGCCATTATTAGGACGTTTTTAAGTAGGGCACCAAGGGTATGGATGCGAAACTTATTTCCAGTAATCCCTTACTACTGGATAAAAGACGAAGTATTATAGTGCCTATAGGTCTTGGTTTGCGAGCACTTGTAGCAAGGGTTACGATCTTTCGAGTCCTTCCTAAAGAAATGGTGAGGATTTCCTCACTAATGTTATTTATTATAAACTTTTGTTAAGGTTTTGTCAAGTATAATATGTTACTTCTTCTTTTGGGATAGTTCCCTTGACAGCACAAGATATACAGATACGAGGAACTTTACTTGATACCGCTGCATGCTGTAAACCATCTCGAATAAAAATTGTATCACCTTGTCTTAAAATAACAGGATCGTTCTGTATGTGCTCATCTTCTGGAGTTGCTCCATGGAATTTTTCAACAATATATGCTATCTCACCTTCCAAACATAAAATCAAAACATTAGTTGGGTCGTTATGTATACCAATCCCTTCTGACGGACCAAGTGAAGAGAATATTTGAAGATCTGTAATACCATATTTTAAATATGGTTTAAGAACATCTTTAATTTTTTCTGGGAATTCATCTATATGAATATAACTTGATTTAACAGTTCCACGCTCATACTCATAAGTTATATAATCACCATCGTTTAATGGATTTGGATATTCAGATACAACGTCGTCTGTATGAGTTTTTATTAATTCAATTACCTCTTCCCAATACATAAGATTTAAATTATATGTCTTATATTATAGCACTACTGCCAGTATTCGTCTAGCACATCAAAAACTCTATTGAGGTATTCGTTTGCCCCATTGCATTCCCATTCTCCCTTTTCTCCTATCTCGCATTTATAATGTAGTTCTCTTTTAAGTTGCATTAACTTATTAGTCATGGCAACCTTGTCTAGTCTACCGTTCATTTTTTTCTACTATACCGTATATTATATATTTGTATCTTCCATCATAGTGGACATCATTACTACGAAAAGTGAAGTTAATATCACGGTTCCAGAAAATATCACCATGAACAATTGTAAAGCGTGATAGTAATTCATGAAGAACTTTTTAACCAAAGGAGAACTGCACTTGGAGTACTTGCGATGTATGGGTCATCTTCAGAATTATCAACCATTCCAGGTTCAACAAAAACCTGTTCAACTACACCATTGTTAACTACAGCAGCATATCTCCAAGAACGTTTACCCATACCTAAATTTGACTTATCAACCATCATTCCTAAACCTTCTGTAATTGATCCATCTACATCAGCGATGAGTTTTACGTTCTGTATCTCCAGTAAAGTTTCCCAAGAACCAATGACATATGGATCATTTACACTTATACAATAAACATCTTCTACACCAGCAGCAGTTAGTTCCGCGAACTTTGATTCAAAATCAGGAAGTTGTTGAGCAGAACATACAGGTGTAAATGCACCAGGAATTGCAAAGAGAACTACTCTCTTGTTACGAAACATATTATCGCATTCATATATTTCATAACTAGGGAAAGCTTCATCATTAATTAGATATGTGTTGCCACCACCATTGACTCCTACCTTTGCTGTTAGTGGAATTGTACTTCCTATTTCAATTGCCATCTGTTTAATTCTTTACTATATTATATAGGATTATAAGCGGGAATCGCCATACCTCCGCCACCATCATCGTCGTCATCGTTATCTACTGAACGTAAAAAATATTCGATAGCGACTAGTGCACCTACGGGATAGAAACACCATAGTATTGCTTTCCAGATTGGAAAGGATTGTGTAGCAATTTCGTACTCTGCCATATTAAAATATGCCTGGAGCGATCCAACCAGTGAAACCATAATTAACTACTGCTGCGACTAGACCTATCATTGCTAGTCTACCATTTAATTTTTCTGCAAAAATCCAATGTTTCATTATACAAAACCTGGAATGAGTTGACCTGTTGTTAGGTATGCTCCGATACCTGCGATGATGCCGAGCATGGCAAGTCTGCCATTTAATTTCTCAGCAACTAGTTTTTCTTTTTCAATTTCTTTTTTCATGAGTTTTTAGTTCTTGAGTTTTGTTTATAATAATGATGCGTTGACCATCATGTGTGAACTGTAATTCGTCATCAGGATGCCAGAGTAACTCTTCGTACATGTCGTCGAGTTTTTGCATGTCCTGATAGAGAGCATTTGGATTTGGCATTTGTTTTGTAATAAGGAATACCTTATCTAGGCAAATGCTACTGATCCTACACCTGATACGATGTATGCTGTGACGATGGTTGTGAATAGAATGTGTTGCATTTTTGTATCAAAAAATACCTGGAATGATTTGTCCTGTTGTGACATAAGCACCGACTGCTGCAACAAATCCGATCATTGCTGCCCATCCGTTAAATCTTTCTGCTTCTGGTGTCATTAGATTTTCTCCTTTTTGTGTTGTAAATTGAGTAATAAGTTTCATCTTTAGAATCCTAAGATTCCGCCGAAGAAGAAGTTTCCTGTGGTAATGTAAGATACAAAACCAGCAATTAGACCTAACATTGCCCATCTACCATTAATCTTTTCAGCATTCTTTGCCCATGATTCATAGGAAATGCTCTCATCAATGTAAGGTTTTGTTTCATTTGGGAACGCATTTTGTCTCCCACCTGATTCAGTTGTAACAGTCATTTAAGTTTTGTTAAGAAACGTAACATAATTATATAGGAAATATTAAATTCTGTCAACTTTTTATGTCAGGATTATCAAATGTAAAAGTACCTATATATCAATAGGGAAATAAGAGTAAAAATTCCAATGAAAAAATTATTGCCCGTTATCATGCTTTTGTTTACTGCTGGCACTGCCCACGCAGGTGGTCTTGTGACTAAACATGCATCCAGTGTACAACTTACCGTGGACGCAGCACGTACAACTGCATCAAGAGTTGGGAATAGTTACGCTATTTCAGGAACTAACGTTACAACAACAGATGGTACTACTTCAGGTGTACTGAGTAGTGGTACTATTGCTTCTGGTGTTTACGGACCAGGTACTATCTCTGCTACTCAGATGAGTGCAACTAGTGGAGATAACTTCTCATTTAGTACTTCATTCACCCAAGGGGACGCTTTGGTATCAAATGCTCCTACTGTAGGTGCTGTTAGTGCCTTAAGTTCACAGACTTCTTGGGCTGCTGGTTCTGCTGGTGATCTTGCTGGTACTATTGGACAAGATGGGGCGGTTGCAGTAACAGCTGGTGGAGCTGGTACCGTGGCAACAGGACAATTCGTAACGGAAATTACCGTGATCGACTAATAAACTATGAGGAATAGACTTAAGTTATTCCTTTTAGTTGTTGCTATGGGTGGCATAAACCCAGTCATAGCAGTGCCTGTGGTGCCAAATTTCACCCAAGGCTCGATGACGTCTCATACTGAGACTACTTCGACAGTGACTGAGACAATAAATTCGATGGATTATTCTACGGGGTATCAATACACCTCGACGGGATCAGGGGTAACAGCGAGTGGTAACTTATCACCTACGACTGGTACTAACAATGTAACTATTAATGGCGTGACATCATCATGGACGGGAATAACAAACAAACCAACCTTCACACAGACAACACCAGGAGAAGCGTTCCAGTTTACAGAGACGTATTCAGGTCCTGGTTTACAAAATCACACGATCATCCAAAGGGTAACAGAAGTGACAAGCGTAACAGACACTACAAGCATCTTCTCGCAATAAGTGGAATCTGTCTTAGTCTTCATCCTACTAATGCTTTTGCTGAGGGCATTGGCGGGGTAAGTGCAACTGCATCGCCGATCGCGAATAGTTCTGGTTCAGTGACCAACCAAGCTATACAAGTTTTACAAGGACCGTATATAACAAACACATATGGTGGTGGCATTCAGTGTCAAGGACCCACCAGAAATTTTACGCCCTTCCTCACAGGGAATGCTTCATGGACAAAACCGTACGAGGGATATTATAATTCGCCAGTGTACGACATGCGTGACTTAGATGATGATGGTGCACCAGACAATCCAGGTGACATCCTCTATCATGTTCCCACAAGAACTGGACAGAAAGATAATTATAGTTTAAGTGCAGGTTTCTCCATGACATGGAGTACACCATTAGATAAAGAACTACAGCAGCAATGTAAAGATGCAGCTGCTGCAAACATAGCATATATGCTACAAAACACTGCTAATAAAAGATTAGACTTTGAGATAGCCAGATTAAAAAATTGTGGAAATTTGATGAAAGAGGGTATCATGTTCCATCCAAAGTCTCCTTATTATAGTGTATGTGCTGACGTTGTTGTACAGAATGTAAATAATATAGCTCCACATGCACATAGCATCCCTAAGATTACTCCTAAGGTTAGTAATGATGCAAGTGTTTTAAAAGAAGTATCAATAGGATACGGTAAATAATTATTTCTTTATAGGTGGCAAACCTTTCTTTGCACGATATTCATTAGTTTTTATTTCTGAACGGGTAGGTGGAGTAATCTTCTTACCCAATTTTTTTTGTACAGTTGTAGTAAGTTTTTTGATAATTGGTTTTATAAGTCTTAATAGTAATGGTGTTGCTGCAGCTCCTGCTGTTGCTACCACTGCTATAGCCACTGTAGTCGTTGCTTGATTTATAGAAGGTAAAAATTTCTCGGCTGGTGTAGTAGGTTCATACAACGTTATACAGGTTTTACCATCTGCACTTAGTTCATGACCAGTAACTCTCTCATCACCTGACTGTGTTAAGTCACCAACTCTTAAGTTGGCAGGACCTGGACAAGGTACTTCTCCTCCAAGATCACCAGTAGGGGGAACCTCAGGTGGTTCAACTTCTGGTGGTGGTTCAACTTGTGGTGGTGGAACATCTCTTTGTATTACTAATTGCTCTGGTGTATAGTCCATCGCATCATAAGATGGATACTGACCATCACAAAAAGTAACAGTCCCTTCAGGATCTTCCTTAGGAAGAGAGGGACTTTTACCTTTATCTTCTGGGTGTGCTTCCACACAACCTGGCATATCAACTATTGGACTCCCAATGTTTACTGTCACGGGTGGTGCCCATGGAACTAATGGAGTACTAACATTAGGATTCACAATAGGGATCTCAGGTACACTGACACCTCTAATATTAATCTCTTCTATTTCCATTAACAGTTTTTATTCAAGTCCTCCGCCATATTTCCACCTATATCAGCTCCCTGATTACCACCAAACATTGCCACCCAACCAGCAGCGACCCAACCAACAAAGGGGATACTACTGAGAGAAGGAGCAGCAGCCGCACCAATGCTTGTACCAACAAGACGACCTGTACCTTCTGCTGATCCGATTGCTTTGATACAGGCTTCACTTTTTCGGGCAGCAGTTATTGCGTCTGCCTGTGCACCTGTCAAACCAGGTTGCATATCAATCCAAGATCTATGATTTGATACAGGACCTCCTTGGTTGATCTGACCATCCATGAAGTATTCTTCTACTACCTTAGTAGTTTCATTTGCAAGACCTAAGAAACCACCTTTCTCTTTGATATCCTTAGTGATATATGCTGTCTTAGGATCATTAGCAGTATAACTTAACTTATATCCTTCCTTATCTGCCTGTACAACATAAGATGTGTATGGTGTTACTGGGATGTCTAACTTAGGTAACTTACTTTCAGTTTTTCTACTAGCAATATATCCTATCATTCCCAGATGAGATACTGCAAATAAACTACCAACCACTCCAATTGATATCCATTTAATATCTAATTTCATAATAACCTCCTAGAATGGTGCTACTGGTAAAGCAGGACCAGTGGCATCAGGCATCATATCTGGAAGAGATCCAGTAACAGATCCTAACGCTGCTTCTGTAATTTTTGATTTGACGCTATCGATAATCGCGTCCTTGCGTATGAATACGTAACCACCAAGACCAACAACGGTGAGAGATACAATACCACTTGCAATAGCGATTCCATTAATCAGTTTTTGCATCGTTCATTTCCTCATAAGCATATTTCATTATATAGGCTATCAGAATTGTAACTGATATTACCAAGATCAGTACCATTATATTCACACCGTGAACTACGGTCATTTCTTGAATACACCTACCTTTGCAAGTAAGTAAATAGATAATGTTGTCCAGAAGACAACTTCCAATCCAATGTTATTCATGTTTTAAGAACTGATTTTTACTGCAGGAACTTCTAATTTGATAGTTTGAGTTGGTGCTGACTGTGTTGCTTTTTCAATTAGTTTCTCCATATCTGCTTTTGATATGTTTGGAGCATCACTGTTAGAACTCTTCTTTTTACCCCCAGCTTGAACTCCGAAAGTAGCTGTAACCCCCGTAAACACTGAAGCTATAAAAGTTGGATCAATTTTGTCTTGTTCCCATCCAGGTATTGTAACATAATTTAATGTCAATATTCCACCAGACCAGATCAAGATACCTAATCGTACAAACGTACTAAGAATAGCAAGTTGTTCTTCCTTGTCGTCTATTGCATCCTTGAGTTTACCAATAGGACCTTTAGGTTTTTCCACTTTAGTATCTGCCATAGTTATATGTTAATGCTGCTTTATTTATCAAGTTCAACTTCCTCTGTTTCTGCTTCTTTACCTACAGGTGTTGGTTCAACATCTGAAGATGGTGCTACCCTTCCTAAGTATGGGTCATAATCAAATAAACCATTTAAAGTACCTTCATCTAACTGAGGTGCTTGTTGATCCCAAAAGTTCTTAATACCCATGTAACTACTACGATGGAAGACATCAACATGCTCTGGATGAATAGAAGAACCCAAAGGGATATGATAAAGCATCAATGGCATAGCATAAGATTTACCAGGATTATAAAGTAAGTCATCAGCAACTGGACGTGGTTTGACTCCACTATCAAGTTTCCATTTACCATTACGTCTTTCATGAAAACGCATGAGTTTCTCTGCATGGGATCTACGAATAGCATAACAGGCAGTAGAGAAATCATTTACAAATCTTTCATGAAGTCTAGCATGAATAGTTGTAGTACTGATAATTGCCATCTGGAAAATGTCCCAGTCATAAGGTAACTTAGACATAACATGTTTCCAAGTAAATCTCCAAGATTTTACAATACTCATATCACAATCATCTTCCATCATGATTGCATACTCACTATCAGATGTTTCTAACCAAGTCTTGATTGCCTTAAGGTGAGAAGTAACACATCCAATTTCACCAGAGGTCATCATCTCAGGATACCTACCAGTAAGTACATCACTAAGGTCATCATCTCTACCATCATATGCAGAAATTCTGGTTACATCAGTGAGTTCCCATTCTTTAAATTGAGATTGCATGTATTCCCATCTCTCTGGTTGACCATCAAGATTGATACAGTAGACAGGACCAAATCCTCTTAGTTTTTCCACTGATTTATTTTTAATTACTGGTGGTGGTAGTTCTTGAAACATAGTATGGAAGATTAGTAATGTATTCTTTTAGTTGGTGTTTATCAAATCTTTGGGTCTTTTCCCATTCCTTATTATTATGATCCATGTGTGGGTTATTGAACCAAGAGTTTTCAGTTCGGGAATGTTCTAAGTGGTATACTGTATTACCACACCTCTGTACATTATACCCTAACTTTTTGAATCTGTGGTATCTTTCAACATCTTCTGGTGCGTATGCCCTGAAGTTTTCATTCTCCATACCACCCTCAATGTAAGACTTAGTATTAAAGAATTGACAAAATCCATATTGTGCGTCATAAGGAGTAGATACATCGGTCAAGGTTTTAAAATCGAAATCATTATTTAAAAAATCAGATACGACTTCATCGGTTGCGTTTACTCTTTGTTGAGCAGTTCCTCTTGCATATGGATACACAAGATCAGCACCTTCCCTAATTAATTTATATGCTTCTTTATAGGAGTTTTTATCAAGTAGAATATCTGTATCATAATTTACAACAACAGAAGTCTCTACCTCCATCAACATATCATTGAGAACCTTTTGTCTATGAAACAATGGTTCATCAGTTTGAATAAAGGAATGATGAATATTAAAAATATCACCCTCACAATATTCTTCAATTTGTGGAAGAGCTGAAGTAAAAAATATAGATTCTTTATCATGCTCATGTATAATAAAGTTTGTATCAAATATTGTGTTTAGATAGCACAAAGATGTAATGACATTCCTAAGTCTGTCATCAGATTCAATCCTTACAGGAATAATAAAAGTTACATCCTTTAAATTATCTTTCATCTGGTTTACCATACTTATGCCAAAGGTATTCAATTTCTTCTCTATTAATTAACCAAGAAGTTCCATCCTCTGGATTTGAAAACTGACCATCATATTTTGTATTGGCACTTACTCTATCATCATGCTCTCTTATAGAAACAATAGTCTTATCAATAATCTTTGGTAAACCAAACGAAGAATAAAGACGTTGGTAGAAATCAGTATCCATAAACAAGTCTACATTATCATCAAAGAATTCAGCAATTTCTGTTCTGAATGTAATGACAGATGGATTACCAATCAGGTTGTTTCCTTCAAGTTGATACTTTGCCCATTTAGGTGTCCTCTCTCTAAAATATTCTTTAGTATTTTTAGTATGATTGTAACCACATGCTGCCCATTGTGTTCCATCTGACATGGCATTGACAATAGTTTCTAAAGCAAGATTAGAATAGAAGAAATCATCCATAAACATAATCTTAGTGATATCTCCTGAAGCAAGTGATAATGCTACATTGATGTTAGGAGAGATTCTACCTCTTCCATAGAAGTTACGAACATATCTAATCTCAATGGCATCAGAATATGCCTCACATACAGTCATAATATCATTGTTTTTACTATGATCAGATACAATGACTTCAAAATTTTGGTAGGACTGACCTTTAATTGTTCCTAACAATTCATTTAAATATTCATGTCCGTGACCACCTGCCTCATGGGTAGGAATACAAATAGAAACTCTCATAATTTTATCCAAGTATCGGGTATAATGTCTTGCGTATTATTTGCTGCTGTATATCCTTCAGTTCCAAACCATCTATTAGGTGCAATAATATGTTCACTCTTAGATAAGAAAGCACCCCACCAACTGAAGGAACTATTAGCAATGATGTGGTGTGTACACATAGTCATCAAACACATATCAATTAAATTATCACCTGATTCAGAAACCATAAATCTATTACCTGAGAAAAGTTTTTCTTTCATACACCACTCAGGTTCATCAGAGAAAACAAGTACAGGTATTTTAGCATCAAACTTTGATAGTGCTTTCTCATAATACTCCATTGAACATGGTGGATGATCAACTGCCTTCTCAACATAGTCAGTTCTACGAACATGAAGTGAAATAATCTCATCAAAATCTTCCATCATTTCTTTACAAGGTTCAAGAACATCTTTTTTAAATGTGAAGTCTTGACGGATACTATCTTCAATGTCAGAGAAATACTTATAAGTTTGAAAATAACCAAACAAGTTTACATTGTCTGGGCAGTTATCAACATACTCTTGATCATAATGAAACTGTTTCTCCTGATGATATGTACCAGGAATGAATGTTTTTGATTTTAAATTAGGAAGAGTAAATGCTTCAAATAATTGATGATCGTGCCACTCATCTTTAAAGGTACAATCAGGGATAGTAAATTCATATCCATGTTTATTAGCAATACCTCTCAAGGCAGCATACTGAAACATCTGATTACCAAGTCGTCCATGCCGACCAATATGATTAAAACCGATCATAAGAATTTCAGGAGATTGTTTACACGATTGATGAAGGTATGGTTTTCTTTAACATAAGTCATTGCTGCCTTCATGTCAACTGTTCTATTTACCTCTGCATTTAAAAGGTTTTCATACAAAGTATGAGGTGTACCACCAAACACAATATGATCTCCTAATGCTCTTTTCACCAGTGGAGAATTAGTACCAGTAATTCTACCATAACTAATATTCTTAAACATTCTACACGGAATGTATCCACATTGCAAGTGCCAATCACTTCTAAAGTCAGGACATAAAAACGAAGATCTAATTAAGTTTCTATTCTCTTCATCAGATGCATTCTGAGTATAAACATCAAACTGAACTTGGTGCTTTTCATTCATAATGTTTGCGAACTCTTGTGCCCACCATGGTCCTTGTTCATAGAGCATTGCAACATAATTTACTTTCTTTCTGGTAGGTATAAATTCAACATAATCATCAGTATCAATTTCATCTGGTAGTAGATCAGTTCCCCAACATTGATAAATTGATCTTGTAGATTCGTCCCAATAAGTAAGATCAGCAACCTTCTCATGGATCTCTTCTTGAGGAAGATAATTACCAAGTTTTATAATATTCTCATATGGGATACCTTGATCAACTAACTCTTGTGTGGGAAGATGGTGTGTAATATACTTACAATCTTTTCTGATTGGCATACCTCTCTTCACAGAATCCTCTACAAAAATTACAGAGTTTGATACGTCTACACTATCAACATCAGTAGTATCAACCCAATGAGTTTCCCAACCAAGTTTCTTGAATGCTCTGTAGTATCCGTTCTGAACGTAACTATGAGTTGAGGTATGAAGTTTATGTGCCCAAATAATAACTTTGTTCATCGTAATGAAGGGGGTAATGTATAGTGAAATACGAAAGGAGTTAGTCCTTTGTTCTCTGGAAGGTCTCTTTCATATGAGAACCTTGCTGCAACTTCTACAGGAGCATATTTACATCCTTGTTCTTCATATAGATGTCTGTTATGAACACAGATATTTCCATCCTCATTAAACAAGCCAGCATCCATGTGCTTATAGAAATCTCCTTGGTTTACATCCCATGGGATGACAACTTTATTAGGAACATCCATTAGTTTTTTACTGCGGAGAGAGACTCCACCATTTCCAACTCTTTGATGATTACCAAAAGGATCGATGTATGCATTCTCAGACCATGCCCATGGTGCACCAATGTAATCATACTCTAAGAACTCATCAGTCCATGCTTCAGGATTAACAACAAACCCATGATCCTGAATGATTAACATATGGTTTGTTTCAATGTGCTGTCCAATGTTATAGATCATGTAAAAACTATAATCATCAATACTACGAATAGGATAAATCATCTCCTCAACGTTGATCACACTAGGTAGACCTGAGGGGACTTTATCCTTTTCACTGATTAGTTTTACATCACCAAATTTGATGTGTTCAGTACTTTCCATAAGGGCAGAGATGTGCCCTTCCATACGCATATTAGTTAGTGCTACTAACGTTACATCTTTTAGATCAAGCATAGTATGGACTCTTCTTCTTATACTCTTGATATTCTACTCTACAATCATCACCTTTAGAAAGGTTACCTTCTCTATCCATATAAGTCCAGTTATCAACAATTGAATCATCAGGTCTCCACCATCCATCAGATTTATTCCAATCAAACCAATACTTAGGAGAGATAATAACATTTGCAACATCGTTCAACCAGACTGGCCAAAAACAAAAAGTAGATGCACTCATAATTACATACTTTGCATTGTTTAGAATAGAGTAATCAATTCCAATAGGACCGCCAGGATACTTGTACCAACCAATACTACCTTGTAATTCATCTTTCTCTTCAGCGATAGCAGATCCAATTACCTCAGCGTCAGGAATAAACTTCTTTGCAGAACCAGGATCATCAGTAACAACATAGAATTTTAAATTATAATTACCAATAATATCTCTCATATTATCCATTGCCATAGAATAATATTCTGGAGGAAGTGCAGATGCACCAGTTAGATAATCACCACCACGGAACTGAATAATACAACATTCTTCGTCAGTAGAATAAGGTTCATCATATGCTAACCATTCTTTAATCTTACTACGATGCTCATTGATGTATGACATCTTCTGCATCGTACCTTCAATCTTAGTATTGTCACTAACACTTAGAAGTCCAGGATCAACAAATCCCATGTTCCAACCATTCTTAGGATGAGGAATCTTAAGTTCTGCATAATATCTTTCAATTCCTTCAGGTAAAGAAGTAGGAGGTCCGCCCTCAGGACCAGATCCACCAATGATTTCTTTACCAAGATCTACAGGCATAAACTTGGCACCCTTCCAACGTTCTGGACATTGAATACCAAACTCATATCCATTTGCTTCAGCAATTAATCGAGTTACTACATAGTTCCACAATTGATTACCAATTCCAGATCCTCTATAAATTTCAGTTGTCAGCATAGATAAACTCCTCGTAGAATTCTTGGTTCAGTACTAGTTCCCTAGGGTACTCTTCGGGATCAAAAGGAACTATTCGATAATCGTAATAACCCCTTCCAAGAATATCTTTGTTGTTTTTAATATTCTCTTCTAGGTTATCTTTCACCATGTCATTATTATGTTCTTGGTGACCATACCCCTGTAGTTTCTCTTTGATTTTATCATTACCACCAAGGAAACTAAAGTGCCAACCACAACCATCAATAAGATATTCTTTAACATGATCAGGACCTTTACCAGGATTACGACAAGTATTGAATCCACCAAATGCTTTCATATATGCAAGAGTGCAGAACTGAGGACCTCTCCACTTCTCAACAGGTTCACCATTTTCATACATCAATCGATTAACATGACACATAAAAAACTTTTGATGACCAGTATAGATTGCTCTAGGATCAGTAAACCATCCTTGAATATCTGCTAATGCTTCAGGAAGGATAATCTCATCAAGATCACTCTGAATAATAATATCATCATCACTAGCATGTTCTAAAGGTGATTCAATCAAACAATCTCTACCATACATTGAACGTTGCCAACGAACTGGCCAAGTTCTTTTATCTTCTTCATCTCTGTCAGAATGATAGTCCTGTTTAAAAGTTGACCAATCTAAATTTCTTTCTCTAATATCAATCTGACGATAGATGATCTTATCCATGTATGGTTCAAGTTCTTTTTCATACTTGGGGAGCACCCATTCCCTTTCAACACCACTGTAAGTAATGGCATTCTCATTGATACAGAAATGATCTACATGATCATAATGAGTTCTAAGTCTTAGAAGTAATAGTTTGATTGGTTCATGAGATAAATTAAAACAATCAAATACTTTACGAACCTTCTTCATGTTTCTTCTCCAGTTCTAATTTCAGTTGTCTCTCGCATTCATACTCAAGAGTATATACTGCATCTTGCAAGTATTTTTCAAACTGGTTGTCTTCAAATAAATCATGCAAGTGTGCGATATGTTCAAGTGCAAATACCAGTTTGGTTTTGCTATCCATTTTCATCTTTTTTGACATAAACTACACGGTTTTGACTCCACTTTTCTTCAATCTTTTCACTATCATCCACCAAGAAGGTATCATCTAAAGCAGCAACACATTGTTGATGCTTGAATGCATTTTCTTCAGAGTCAATGTTCCTAACAATGTAAGTGTATTGTGATTGCGTGATCACTTTATTCACATACATCAATTGTGTTTTTAGGTCACATTCAGATAGAGAGTTGACTGCGATAGTCAAATCAATTCTATCACCAAAGTCATAATTTTCAACTTCAGTGCAAGGTAATGTTATAATTTTACCACTCTTTCCAATTTCTTTCAAGTACCTATCTGCCAACTTACATGCTTCAGGAGTATCAATCAAAATATACTTCTCAAAATTATCTGATAATTCATGAAGCATACAAGCAACACCACCATATCCTCCACCAATTTCTACGATAGTCTGAACACTAGAATCTGAAATAAAATTCATAACATCTAACATGTTATATGAATTTTTTAATGTGGCAGAAGAGCACTTACCAAATTCAAATTCATACTGTTTAGGTCTACAATAAGATTCATTTACTAAAAACTTATCTACGTTATCTTTCCAAATATTATAGAGAGGATGAGTCATGATTTTACTATAGTAATAATCAGCTACCTCTCTAGGTCCTCCCTCAAGAATCTTAGTGTAGTCAGGATCTATTTTGAATGTAGAAAATGCTTCGTCATCCTCTGCTGCTTTTAGACAGGCAGCATTGTATTTTTCATTGTTGTTGGAGTTGATTGCCCAACCATAATCATTACTCATAACTTTTTTTCATCTCCAAAAATACTTTTTTCAATCCTTCTTTAACAGAAGTCTTAGGTGTCCAGAATTGTTTTATATATGGGTCTGGTATATTTCTTGCGTCTTTCTGTACTTCATCTTTTGACTCAGCTGGTTTAATGATAACATCTCTTCCAATACCAGAAAATAATAATTTAATTTCTTCTGCAATTTCTAAGATAGTTGTATAGTTTCCAGTTGTAATATGTAGTTCATCATCAGAAGTGAGTTTTTCATAATTTTTCATGACTGACTCCAATGCTTCACAACAGTCTTCTGCATATAAAAATTCTCTTGCCTCTGTACCATCAGTCATCATATCAATTACACCAGTTTTAAATCCCTTTACAATAAAATCTGTTATAACATGTGCCTTTTCCATATCATGTTCAATACCATATACATTCCAGAACTTAACAATCAATCCACCAAGAGACTTAGTATAAAGTTCACCAACTCTTTTCAT
>Ga0066370_10000124_pt1 | contig 14889 bp, 16 predicted proteins | sample Knorr_S15_td_Sur_FD_70971 | JGI IMG/M metagenome (GOLD analysis project Ga0066370, IMG submission 70971) | Marine microbial communities from Southern Atlantic Ocean transect - Knorr_S15_td_SurfaceA_ad_5m_LV_A | ecosystem: Environmental > Aquatic > Marine > Oceanic | place: Southern Atlantic...
TCATTAAGCATTGCAAAATCAACAGCATTTGAATTTGACCTTATAATCAATTCTTTTTTCACTGTTGTAAGTATTATTTCTACTCTGTGGTAGAAAGGTTAAACATTTTCCAATAATTATAACTTTCGTTATAATTTATTTCAAAGAACTTGGGATGTTTAAAGTGTAATCCCGAACACTATTTCTTTTTGTGACGGTTAGCTCTCGCCCTTTTTTTTCTCTTATGAGTAGCAACCTTGTGTCTTTTTCTTTTTTTACCGCTAGGCATACATATCTAATTTAAAATTAGCTAACTGGAACATTTTGTTTGACAGATTTGACAAAAGTTTTAGAAGGTTTAAATGCTGGAATATTATGAGCTGGAATAATTACAGCAGTATTTTGTGAAATATTTCTACCTGTTTTTTCTGCTCTTGTTTTGATTATAAAACTTCCGAAACCTCTTAGATAAACATTATTATTATTTTGGAGAGAACTTTTAATTTCATCCATAAATTTTTCAGCGATCATTTGAACATCAGTTTTATCCATCCCTGTTTGATCCGATATATTTTTTACAATATCTGCCTTTGTCATTTTTCTGTTATATTGGTTATACAATTAGCTTTTAAGGCTAGCAAATATATAAATTTATATTTTAAATTAGTTATTAAGTAATATATAATTAGCCACATTTAAATTGCCATATGCCTTTGGAAAATCAATTACTGAAATGGTATTTAATTAATAAAAGAGACTTGCCATGGAGAAAGAATAAAGATCCATACAGTGTTTGGATTTCAGAAATAATACTTCAACAAACAAGAGTCTCACAAGGAATCCATTATTATAAAAACTTTATGAAGATATTTCCAAACATTGAAAAACTTTCAAAGTCAAAGGAAAGCCTTGTCCTTAAAGCTTGGCAGGGTTTAGGATATTACAACAGAGCCATAAATCTTCATAAAACCTCGAAAGAAATCATTAATAATCTTGACGGAAAATTTCCTTCTACATATAGAGACTTAATTAAATTAAAGGGAATTGGTGACTATACTGCAAGCGCTATCTCCTCTATTTGTTTTGATGAATTTAACCCTGTTGTTGATGGAAATGTCATGAGATTTTTAACTAGGTATAATGGAATAAAGGAGCCAATTGATTCAAAAAAAACTCAAAACAAAGTAAAAGAGATTGGAAAAGGATTAATTGATAAGACTAATAATCCTGGAGACTTTAATCAAGCTATGATGGAATTTGGTGCACTAATATGTACTCCTTTTCCAGACTGTAATTCATGTATTTTTAGTTCAAAATGTACGGCATATAAAAAGAATATTGTAGAAAAGCTTCCATTTAAATCAAAAAAGAAAAAAGTAAAGGAGAGGTTCTTTAACTATATAGTTTTAGTTGACCCAAAAAATAAAACTCTTATTGAAAAACGCATTAAAAAGGATATTTGGTTTAAACTGAATCAGTTTCCATTAATCGAAACAAATTTTAAGGTTGCAAATATTAAGAAAGTTTCTAGCTTTATTAAATTCATTGATTCTCAAAAGATTTTAATTAAAACCAATACATTTTTAAAATATAATATTAAACATGTTTTATCTCATCAAGTTTTATATATGTCATTTTACATCTTTAAAACTGAAAAAGATATCCCTATGGGTATTGATTTATTGAAATTAAGCAACTATAACTTCCCTGTCCCGATAAATAATTTTATTAATAAGAAATTATTGTAGGTACTCTATTTTTGTATATTAGCTGTATATATGAGTGGAACTCTAAATAAAGTTATGTTGATTGGACATCTAGGTGATGATGTTAAAATTAAGCACTTTGACAATGGAGGATGTATTGCAAGATTTCCATTAGCTACCAATGAAACTTATACAAATAAGTCAACAAATGAAAAAGTAACAAATACAGATTGGCATAATGTTGTTCTTAGAAATAAAGCAGCAGAAATTTGTGAAAAATATTTATCAAAAGGAGACAAGGTTTATGTAGAGGGTAAACTTAGAACGAGAAAATGGCAAGGAGATGATGGAGCTGATAGGTATACCACTGAGGTAAATGTTGATGAATTTACATTTTTGTCAACAAAAAAAGAGCCCTCTGTCAATGTTGAATCTAATCCACCTGCATCTACAAATAATCAGGCAAGTGATCAGAATGAAGATGATTTACCATTCTAGAATAATTTCTAAAACCATATTTGTAAATTAAACCCTAGAACTAGGTGATAGTTAAACTTTCTTTAATCATAATCTTTCTAATCTTATCAGCCCTAACATCTGGCTCGGAGGTTGCTTTTTTTTCACTAGATAAATTAAATCTTATTAATGAAAAGGGTGATAAATTGATATCCAAAATACTTTCACTTTTAGAAAAGCCTAAGAGGTTACTTGCTACCATTTTAATATCAAATAACTTTATAAATATTGCCATAGTAATATTGTTTGCTTCAATTGATAATCCATATTTGAGCTCATTGAATCCTATACTAGAAACTATCATTGAGGTAGGTTTAATAGGGATGTTAATTTTATTTATTGGAGATATCTTACCTAAAATTTATGCTAACAGAAATCCTTTAGTTTTCTCTAAAATTATGGTTAATCCTATTTACTTTTTAGACAGATATATATTATTCTTATTTAACACACCAATGAGTAAATCTATGAGTTATTTAGAATCAAATTTAGTAAAGGATTCTAGACAACTTTCTGTAGATAAACTATCTAAGGCTTTTGAACTTACTGATTCAAAAGAAACTAGTAAAGAGGAGAAAAAAATTCTTACAGGTATTGTGAATTTTGGGAATGTTGAGACAAGGCAAATAATGTGTCCGAGAGTTGATGTTTTTGCTCTTGACGCAAATATAGAATTTATAGAAATAGTTGAAAATTTGATTGATAAAGGATTTTCTAGAGTTCCAGTATATAATGATAATCTCGATAAGATTGAAGGTGTACTTTATGTTAAAGATCTTTTACCACATCTAGAAAAAGATGATTTTAATTGGAAAAGCCTGCTTAGAAAGCCTTTATTTATTCCTGAAAACAAAAAGCTTGACGATTTATTAACTGAGTTTAAAACAAAAAAAATACACATTGGAATTGTAGTTGACGAATATGGGGGAACATCAGGAATAATTACGTTGGAAGACGTTATTGAGGAAATTTTTGGAGAAATTAGTGGTGAGTTTGATGAAGAAGATAATTTATTCTCTAAGCTAGATGATTTTACCTATATTTTTGATTCTAAAATTAATTTACAAGATTTTTATAGAGCCATAAACTTAAAAGATTCAGCTTCATTTGATGATATTTCCACAGAAATTGAAACTCTGGGGGGATTTCTAATTGAAAAAGTTAAAAAAATTCCAAAAGTAGGTCAGGTAATCAATCATGAATCCTTAAAGTTTGTAATTGAAATAGTTGATAAAAAACGAATCAAGCAAGTAAAATTAATATTGCCAAAAAATAAATAGTCTGTGAACTTAAATCTCAGAAAATGGGGGACTTTGATTATTCTATCTGTTATATGGGGAAGTTCTTACATACTTATAAAAAAAGGTTTAACTGGTCTTACACCAGTACAACTAGGATCAGTTAGAGTAATTATAACAACCCTATTAATCGCTCCTATTGGCTATAATAAAATTAAACATGTACCAATAAAAAAAATGAAATGGGTTGCGTTTTCTGCATTTGTAGGTTCTTTTTTCCCTGCATATTTATTTGCATTTGCAGAAACTGAGATTTCAAGTTCTGTTACTGCAGTAATGGTTTCACTAACGCCACTTTTCACTTTATTAATTAGTGTGATAGTTTTTGGAGAGGAGTTATTAAAAAAGCAAGTTGTAGGTGTAATCATTGGATTTCTAGGTATTGTTGTATTAATAAATAATGAACTATTAGCTTCATCATTTAATATATTTTATGTTATGTTTATTGTCTTAGCTGCTTTTTGTTATGCTGTTAATGCTAATGTTTTAAAATATAAACTTCCAAATATTCCAGCATTAGGTATAGTATTTATGAGTTTCTTGTTTTTAATAGTTCCAGCTTTTGTTGTTCTACTATTCTCTGACTTTCCATTTTCTAATTTTACATCAAATCCACTAATAATAGAGTCTATTGTGTACATAGTAATACTTGCACTTTTTGGAACAGCGATTGCAAAAGTTCTTTATATAAAATTACTAGCTATATCATCTCCTGTTTTTTCTGTATCAACTACATATTTAATGCCAGTTGTCGCTATTTTCTGGGGTTTATTAGATGGAGAAGATTTTAAATTAACACAGTTTATTGGGACAAGCATAATTCTAGTAGGTGTTTATTTAGTGACAAAAAAAAAGGCACCTGTTGAAGGTGCCTCTAATTAGTGTTTTTTAGTTTTAATTAAAATCTGAATCTGATGTTTTTACATCGAGTTTAATCTTACTAAATTTTATTGTAATTCCACCAGGTATTGGAAGAGCTGGAGTAACTTGATTTATTTCACTTGGTATTAAAACTCCATCAATTTCCTCATAGTCATTTACAGTTGTCTCAACAACTATCTGATTTCCTTCAATCTCTGTTGTCTCAACTTCTTTTATTTTGAGACCAGACTCTATTGAATAGTACTCAGTCTTACTATCGGTTACTTTAATTTCATATACCTTTTCATCATTTACAACAGATGTCCCAACTAGTTCAATTGTTGAAAAATCATAATTTAACTCAGAGAATAAAGCTGAATCAATAATAGCTCTTTCAAGTTCCGAATCAGTTAACGGAATTCTTTGACCATTAACCTCATTGTATCCTTGATACTTATTGAAAACACTTTTTTGAACCATCATACCTCCAGCAGTAACTGTAGCTAGAGATTGATTTTGATTATTTTTTAGAGAATAGAATTCCAAAACAAAGCTTTGTCCTTGCATATTCAGATTAGCATTTCCGGTAACTTCAATAGACTGAACCTCTTCTAATCTATCTCTTCCTCCAATTGAATTTATATAATTAGATACTATACTTTCTGCGCTCACATCAGCAGAAACAGTATAATTGGGTTTACTAGTTTCATTACCAAACTTATCAAAGTATCTAATTGAAAGTTCTTCTCCGTTATATTCTAGACCTTCTAGAGCATCTAAAATTTCACTTCCTTTACCGGTAACAAATACTCTGGTGTTGTTTGTAAGAAAATATTTTTCTGCAGCATTCTTAACATCTTCTTTTGTTACAGAATTAATTTTCTCAAGAAAACTATTATAATAATCTTCAGGTAAATCCTGAGTAATTATATTTCTTGCAAAACCTGCAATTGTTGAAGGATCTTCAAGCGACATAACAAAATTTCCTGTGTATTTTGCTTTGGCTGAGGACAACTCATCGTTAGATACTAATGTGTTTCTCATTTTATCTACCTCCCTAAGTAGTTCAACAGCAGCACTATCAGCAACCTCATTCCTTACTTGAGCTTGAGCAATAAAATATCCTTTTGTTTTATAACTCTCAGATATTCCTGAATAAGATCCATATGTCCAACCTTTTTCTTCTCTTAGATTATTAAATAATCTTCCAGCACCACCACCACCAAGTATTCTATTAGCAACTAATGCTGAAAAGTAATCAGACTCTTTTTTATTAAAATCAATTGTATTAATTACTGATACAACTGCTTGAACACCATTTGGCATATCAACGAAAATTATTTCAGTATTTTCTGGGTTGGTTGGTTTAGGGAAAGATTTTGATACAACTTCTTTTGATTCCCAAGCACTAAAAAGTTTAGTTACACTTTCTTTAATTTCCTCAAAATTTACATCACCTAGTATTACCAAATATGCATTTTTAGGACTTGCATAATTATTGTAAAAATCAATTGCATCATTTAATTCGGATTTATCAAGAGTCTCTTGCGAAACAAACTCTCCATTGGGGTGGCTTGCTCCATATGTAATTAAATCCTGAACTCTATTCGCAGCAGTGGCAACATCTTTGTCTGCAGTTTTTAGACTTTCTTTAATTAAATTTTTCTGACTATCAAATTCCTCTTGTGTTAAAAGAGGATTTAAAACAGCATCTGCCATTAACTCTAATACTCTTGGGAAATATCTTGAAAGTGAGCTAGCAAATGCACCAGATCCAGACACACTCATTGAAGCACCCATAAAATCAACTTCTTCTAAAAATTTTTCTTTTGAAATTGACTGAGTTCCATTTCCAATCATTTCCCCTAAAATTGAACTGACTCCGGCTACTTCTCCTTCAAAAATTAGTGGATTATCAAATGATAATGAAGCTGAGGCTCTTGGTAGTTTAGAGTTTTCTACTACCATTACTGTAAGACCGTTATCTAACCTAAAAGTATTAGGTTTACCAAAGAATATCTCCGGTGCAGGACCAGATTCAGGCATTACTGATCTATCTAATTGAGAGCTTACAGGATTATAAAAAATTAATCCAGTAATTATTAACGCCTTACTTAAAGCACTAGGTTTAATTAAATTTTTTAAAATATTTTTCATTATTCTATTATTGTTTTATTGTTTTCATCCCCAGGCAAGTAATCTAACACTACCCTTTGATTTGGCATTAAATACTTTCTTGCAACTTCTCTTATTTCTTCTTTAGTTACACTCTGATAAATTTCAATTTCAGTATTTATCAGATTTGCATCTCCATAAAATGTATGGTAGTCAGATAGTGAATTTGCAATTCCCTCAATTGAAGCATTTCTACTTACAAATTGGGACTCAAGAATATTTTGTAGCTTTTCATAATCTCTGTCTGAAATTAAATCTTTCTGAACTTTAGTAATCTCTTCATCTATCTCAGATAATAAATCATCGAGTGTAAAGTCACCAAGAGGCACTGCCAACATTAAATATGTACCATAATCCTCTTGAGCAAGATTAATAGTTTGAACTCCAAGAGCCATTTTCTTTTCATCTATCATTTTTTTATATAGCACAGAGCTTTTACCATCACTTAGATAAGTGGATAGTAGATTAAGAACTCTAGATTCTCTAGTAGTCATTTTAGGTGTTATATATCCAATCAGTAGAGCTGGGACTTGAACATTAGGGTCATACCAAGTTGCCTCAATTGTCTCGGTTATTGGATCTTCTTTAGGTAATTCTTTTTTAAATAGCTCGGAACTAGGAATATCATTAAAATACTTTTTAATCAACATTTTAGCTTCTTCAACATCTATGTCTCCTGCAACTACTAAAGTAGCATTATTTGGCTTATGATATAACTGATTAAATTTTATAAAATCGTCAATATTTGCTGCTTCAAGATCTTTATCTAATCCAATTGTTAACCTTCCATATGGATGCTTTTTATAAAGATTACTTCTTACTGCATATAGAAGAGCTCCATATGGAGCATTTCTAAGTCTAAAGTTTTTTTCTTCTTTTACAACACCTTCCTGTAATTCAATTCTGTCCTCTTGTCTTATTATTGGATGTAACATTCTTTCAGACTCCATCCATAGACTTAACTCTAATTTATTTGAGGGAAAAACTTCGTAATAATAAGTTTGGTCATCAGATGTATATGCATTATTTGATCCACCATTTGCTTCTACAATTTTAAACCATTGCCCCCCCTCAATGTTTTTGGTTCCTTCAAATAGTAGGTGCTCAAAAAAGTGAGCAAATCCTGTTCGACCCTCTTCCTCATCTTTGGAACCTACATGATATGAAACAGCAGTAGTTATTACTGGGGCTGTATTATCTTGATGAAGAATAACGTGTAGTCCGTTATCCAGGTCATATTCTACAAATTCAATTTGTTGTGAATTCACCGCTAAAAATGAAAAAGCACTGAATGTAATTGTTAAAATATTTCTCATTTTGATAAATTAATTTATGTTTTAGGCTCGCAAAGATAATCAATCTTTGCTAACTTTGTTTTATTAGGCCGCTATTTTTAAGGGTTTACATATGTTTTTACAAATTTTATGGATATAGATGAATTAATTTCAATAGTTACACTCAAAAAACTTGAAGACAATAAATTTGAGGGTCAAAATTATAAAACTGTCTGGGGTAGAATATTTGGTGGGCAAGTTTTAAGTCAGTCACTACATGCAGCGTATCAGACTGTACCTGAAAATAGAATAGCTCATTCAATGCATGCATATTTTATTTTACCGGGTGATTTAAATGAACCAGTTATTTATGAAGTTGATAATATTAGAAATGGTGGAAGTTTTACAACACGAAGAGTTGTAGCATTTCAAAAGGGAAGGGCAATTTTTAATATGGCTGCTTCTTTTCAAAAAGATGAAGAAGGTTTTGATCACCAAATTCAAATGCCAAATGTCTTGAGTCCGGATTTACTATTGACAGATTTTGAGCAAGCTGAAAAGTTTAAAGAGGAACTCGCTGAAAGGTATCAAATATTTTTAGCTGCTCATCCAAAAGTGTTTGACTTTAAACCTGTGGGAACAAACATTTTTTTAAGAAAAGAAAATGCACTCCCCATCAATCATTGTTGGTTTAGGTTGAAAGATAAGATTGATATGCCATTACAATTTCATCATCAATTATTAGCATTTGTTAGTGACTATCAACTCCTTGCAACTGCATCTCTTCCTCACAGGAAGGAGATTGCAAAGACCAGAGCTTATTATGCTAGTCTTGATCATGCTTTATGGTTTCATAGGGACTTCTCTATTAATGATTGGCTTTTGTATGACATGGAAAGTCCAAGTGCCTCCAATTCCAGAGGGTTTGCAAGGGGAAGTATATTTAAAGAAGATGGTACTATGATTGCTTCGGTTGCTCAAGAGGGTTTAATGAGAAAATTAAAGAAATAATAATGCATAAGTATTTCTTGTTTTTTTTGATCATCATTGGCTCATGTCAAAAAGAAGAAAATAAACAAAATGATAATGCATTCATTGATGAACAAGAATTTAATCAATCCCAAATATCTAAACAATTAGATAGGAATAAAATTGATTCAATTTTGGTAACAACAAATATTTTTGAGATTTCATATAATGAAATTTTTGAACAACCAAACTGGGTTAAATATACTGTTAAAGATATTGTCAAAAATGCAGATAGAGATGGAATGAACTTTTATACTGTTGACTCTATCTATACATCAGATGACAATGATTATTATTCAAATAGATGGGACAGGGGCCATATGGCTCCAGCAGGATCATTCAACGATTCATATGAGAATTTATACTCAACATTTACTTATTTAAATGTTGCTCTGCAATATGATGATCTTAATAGGGGAGCGTGGGTTGACTTAGAAGAGCAAGTAAGAAAATGGGCAGATGAATATGGAGATATAGAGGTTGAGATATATTTAGAGTTTGATTCTAATCACATTACCCTTGATACTGGAGCGCATGTGCCATCAGCTTTTTACAAATATGTAAATTTTCCTGATGAATCAAAAAAATGCTATTATTTCCCAAATGTTTCACCCAATAAACCATGGAGTGAACATGAGATTGATTGCAATTGAAAAAAGTTAGTCTATAAATCAAATAAATAATTATTCATAAATTGAACTTATGAAAGAAAGAAAAGAGTGGAGGCCCTTGCCTGAATCTATTACAGTAAAGGATAGTAAAATTGAAGGTCTTGGTGTATTTGCTACCCAGAATATTCCTGCAAACACTGACCTTGGGATATCTCATGTTTATGATAAAAGATTTCCAGATAATTATATAAGACTTCCATTAGGAGCATTTATTAATCATCATGAAATGCCAAACTGTAAAGCAGTGGTTGCTAATAAGCATGAGTCAATTGGAAATATAAAGCACATAAGAATAATTTCAAACAAGAATATTTTAGTGGGGGAAGAACTTACCTTAAACTATATAATCAACAAACTTGATAATCCTCTTTGGGAATTTGAGTATGAAGTCTCACAGTAATTAATCTGTTTTTGTTCCAATTATTTCAAACATGTCAAAAGCATAACCTGCTACCTCATTCCCTTCAACATATAGCTCAAAAAAACCTGTAACACTATACTCAGGAACAAAGACCTCTATAAAGAGAATATCATCCTCAACTTCAACGGTCTGAAATTTAAAAAAACTAGATGCCTCGACAGAATCTCCAGTAAGCTCAGCTTTGAGGATATCATTTTCAGCTGAAACTTTCATTGTTAGTGAGCCATCCTCTCCTGAAGGAATACCCAAAATCTCAATGGCGTAATCTCCTAAAAATTTATTAAATGTATTATCTGATTCAACTTCAACATTTGTTGATGTTTCATCAGTGTTTTTTTCAGTTATAGTTTGTGAAGTTTTAAATATACTACAAGATGAAAAAACCAATAAAAAAGCAAGAACTGAAATTTTAGTTTTCATGTTTATTATATTTCGATTAGAGATTGAAATGTAAGAAAATTAATCTTTATTTCACTTTTTTTAATACTATTCCTTCATTAATTTTTGCCTTTGAGTTGTAAGGAATCAATTTATCATCACTGAACTTCCAATAAGCAGTATCACCTAACCTAACCTCAGATTGATCAGATATCTCATCTAAAATTAAATAACCTTCTCCATCAATTAACCAACTAAACACTACTCTGCTTTCTGTTCTTTCACCAGTAATAACTATTATTGCAGCAGTTTGATCTTTCTTGAAATCAAACAATATTTTTGTCTTATCTAGAGCCTTTTCAATAGCTCCTGAAAAAGTTCTGGCAGCTAATTTTTCAAAACCAGTTAACTCCTCTGAATTTTTGATTACATCTTTTATGTCAATTTTAAATTCCCACTTGCCAATTAAATTGTCTTCAATATTATACTGAGATTGAACATTATAAAAATGCAAAACTGAAAAAATAAAAAAAAATATTTTTAATGTTCTAATCATCGTTAAGACTCATTTTTTTATTAAGTGAAAAAACTTCTTCAGCATTATAATCATTGCCATGCAGTAATTTTAACTGCTTACTTAGTAACTCTCGTTTCCTGGAAAGCTTGTCTTTGAATTCGTTTCTATCAATAAAATTAGAGTTATGTGGAATTAAATTTATTACATCATCCATATAATTTAGTACAGCGGTAATCTGATTTGGAATCCATGAAATTATTGGAGTACCACCAGTTGCTTTAGCATATTTTGTGTTAGCCATTATGTATTTTTGAACAAATTGCCAGTGACCATTTCGGAAATAATAAATTTCATCAAGAATTTGGATAAGAAGACAAAACCCTTCCTCATTATTTGATGCTTTCAAATTATGAAATAGTCTATTATTCCCCATCTCATTTTTAATATCTTCTAAAAAATTTTGAATACATTTTGGTCTATAAGTTCTAAGATCTAATAGATATTTTGTAAGATCGTTAGATGGATAGTAATCAATGACACCGGTGAAGATGTCGGCAGTTGGTATTATATTATCTTGTGCACCTGTCTGTCCTCTATATTGAAAAGGTTTATCAGAGACTCCTTCATATATTACGCCATCACCAAAAATTTCATCATTACCTTTGATCCCCATTATAAATACCCTAAAGTCATTATAATGTTTCCATCTGGATGCTTGCCACATTATCTGTCTTCTTTCATTAATTTTCCTCATAGCGTATAGACATTTTTTAAGAGAATTATTTACGCTTTTATCCTCATCTGACTCAAGAAAATCAAATATGCTACCAACTAAATCAGGAGAGTATTGATTAATATCAACATGAAGCATTATAAAACCTCTTTCGTCCTCCATACCAGAAAACTTTGCAGCCATAGCAAGATTCTCCCATTCAAAACCTTTAGTATCATCTATTTTTATATAATTACCCAGAGAATATGCATAGTGGTAATCTAAAAATGGATAGACGTCAAGTTTTTCGCTAACAATCACAAATGGTTCAGCAATTTGAGCAGGTAAAACTTTATGGGCTTTTCCATATTTTTTTGTTTGAAGATAATTAAAGTGAGATGGAGCTAAAAGGTAAGCGCTTGTTAGAAAGGCGTATGCTCTAAATAAAGCTTGAATAATAAAAACATCTTTTTCTTTATTAACAAGATCCTTTAAGTTAGATAAGCTTTCAACACCCTGCTCAATGGCTCCTTTTTTTGAAAGCAATCCATCGCTTCCATCTTCTTTTTTAATTGGCATTTCATCAATGAGCTTTTGAAGCTCTTGATATCTTTCGGGAAGTTTTAATAGTGGGCTTTTCTTTGGAAGGAATCCATTTATAGAGTTTACTTCAAAGAAATCATCAGTGTAATTTTCTAATCTCAAAGTATTAGGTTTTAACATAAATGTATGGAAAAATTAATCATTACAGGCACCAATACTCCAAGTATTTACACCTTCGGATTGAGCTACACATTTATTGGAATATGTAGTATTATCACAACCGCACACTGGCATGTATTCCTTAGTACATGCAATTAGTTTTTTCTCAGACTTACATGCTTGGTTTTCTGATTTTGAACATCCATTTAAGAATGTTAAAATCAATAAATAAAAACCTAGATGCTTAAACATTTTTATTAAATTGAATTAAAATTACTAATTAAATGGATAAAAGAAGATTTATAAAATCATTAGGCGCCTTATCATTTTCCCCTTTGATTTTTGCTAATGAGTTAACTGATTTTAAGCCTATATCAAAAACACTTCCATTTATAAATAATGAAGATAAATTATGGAAGACTGTAAGATCTCATTATACTCTTAAGGAAGAATATATAAATCTTGAAAGTGGTTATTATAACATAATTCCAAATCCAATATTAGAACATTTTATAAATCATGTTAAGCACGTTAATATTGAGGGATCGTTTTACATGAGAAAAGATTTAAATAAAAATAAAGATAGAGTTACTAGTGAGCTTGCAAATCTAGTTGGTTCTTCGCCAGATCAAATTGCCATTACTAGAAATGCAACTGAATCTTTAGATTTAGTTATTTCAGGTTTTCCATGGAAAAAAGGTGACGAGGCAATATATGCTAAACAAGATTACGGAACAATGAAAGAAATGTTTGAACAAATATCAAATAGATATGGTGTTGTTAACAAAGTAATTTCTGTGCCTAATCATCCAAAAAATGATGAAGAAATAGTATCCCTATATGAAAGTCAAATTACAAGTAAGACAAAGCTTATCATGGTTTGTCATATGATAAATATTACAGGTCAGATTCTCCCTATTAAAAAAATATGTGAGATGGCGCACAACTATGGGGTTGAAGTAATGGTTGATGGAGCTCATTGTGTTGGACATTTTGACTTTTCAATTGATGATTTTAATTGTGATTATTATGGATCAAGTTTGCACAAATGGTTAGCTACTCCACTTGGAGCAGGTCTACTTTATGTTAATAAAAATAAAACTCACAAAATTTGGCCTCTCTTGGCGAATGGGAATACTAATAAGTCGGATATAAAAAGATTAAATCACATAGGAACTCATCCTGTACATACTGACCTTGCTATTTCAAATTCAATTGATTATTTAAAATGGATTGGAATGGAAAGAAAGGAAAATAGAATGAGATTCCTTCAAAGATATTGGTCTGATAAACTAAGGAATGTGAAGAATGTAATTGTTAATACACCACTAGATATTGATAGGAGTTGTGGGATTGGTAATGTTGGGCTTACAAACATGAGTCCGTCAAAAATGGAAGATTTATTATTCAAGAAGTACAAAATTTTTACTGTTGCTATAGATTACGCTAATGTAAAAGGCTGCAGAATTAGTCCAAATATTTTTACTAGTACAAAAGAGCTCGACAGTTTTGTTGAGGCAGTTAAAGAATTGTCATTAGTGTAGAAATTTATTATTCTGCTAATTACTAAACTATTTTGATTAATTTTTAGATTAGCATATATTTAAATAACTATCCTACAAACTAATAAAATATGATATCTCTATTTGTAATGGAATTTGATTGGAACACAGCTTTAATCAGGTTTTCTGTAAATACAGGCTTCATTACTTCAATGATTCTAATAATTTCAAAACAAATGGTTTTAAGGCGTTTTTCTTTTTCATTTTTGATGATTAGTTTGATAGTATTCTTTTTATGTTTTACTCTAAAGAATTTTGATCTTAACCTTGGAATGGCTTTAGGTTTATTTGCAATATTCGGAATAATAAGGTATAGAACACAACCTCTTCAAACAGAGGAAATGACCTATTTATTTATAACTATTGGAATGGCGGTAATAAATGCTTTGTCAGGTGATTTCCTGTCTGTTACTGAATTAATCATTATAAACATAACGGTTATATTATTTATAATATTTGGAGAATTTATTCTAATGAAATTTTCATACAATAAAGTTCATCCATTAGCAGAAGATATAAATAGAAGAATAGTCCTGCAGATTGGGTACACAGATGGAGATTTTAAAAAGGTAATTGATGATGAAATTAAAAAGCAAGAAAAAAATCTAAATATTAAGGTCAAAACATTTAAAATATTTAGAATTGACAAAAATTTAAATACTATTACTGTGCATGTCTATTATTAAAGTATTGAACCAATTTTATATATTTTTTTTTATTATTCTACTAGGCAATTTTTGTTTTGCTCAATCTAGTGAATTAAAGGGGTGGTCCTCTTTAGAGTATGGCTTTGAGATTAATGAAAGTTTGAAAATAGATTTAAGCCAACATTTTAGATTAAAAGAAGACCTCAACGTGGTTGACACATACATTACTGAGTCAGAAATATCTTATGAACCAATAAATGATTTAAAATTATTAGGCCAATTAAGATACTATAGTAGAAATGATAATTTTGGAGGAATTCAAGGTTTTGAAAACATGATGCGATATAGATTTGGAATTGACAAAAAATTCAATTCTAATAAATTAAATTTTGAACTAAGAGTTGCCTACCAAAATCGTTTTTCATTGGATAGAGAGAATAG
>Ga0066370_10000137_pt1 | contig 14057 bp, 12 predicted proteins | sample Knorr_S15_td_Sur_FD_70971 | JGI IMG/M metagenome (GOLD analysis project Ga0066370, IMG submission 70971) | Marine microbial communities from Southern Atlantic Ocean transect - Knorr_S15_td_SurfaceA_ad_5m_LV_A | ecosystem: Environmental > Aquatic > Marine > Oceanic | place: Southern Atlantic...
CCATCAAGTCCACCTGCATCGCCACCATCAAGTCCACCTGCATCGCCACCTAGCAGTCCTCCAGCGTCACCACCTTCGAGTCCTCCAGCGTCACCACCTAGCAGTCCTCCCTCTGGTGGCTATGGTTACTGATAAATATTATTAATAGAAAAGTATTATGGGACAAAGACCAGAAGATCAACAAAATTGGCAAAATAGGCAGTACGATTCATACGGACCTCATTTCAGAATCGACACTGGTAATCCCCAAATGGGATATAATGGTACTGTTGTTTATGACTTGTTAGGTTCTGGAAGCGATGGAAATACTAGCACGGTTGGAATGAATCATGGTGGACTATATCACATATACAACGATCAGTGTATTGAAATAGTTGGTGGTCAAAAAGTAGATGCTGGTGGTGTTTGTGTCAATATTATTGGTTCTAGTGGAGATGTAACTATAACAGCGTTAAGTAATGGTGATGTAAAAGTTACTGGAGCAAATATTATTTTAGATGCTGATAAAAATGTTGAAATAAATGCTGGAGGTGACTTTAGAGTCAAAGCTAGTAATTCTATTAACATGAGTTCAAATACTTGCTATATCAAAGCACCATACGGAAAGATAAGAGTTAGAGAGGTTGGATGGATGGGTGGTGTTTTTGCAGGTACTAGTGTGTCCGAAAGTGTCTGGGGTGCATAATGTCAAAATTCCAATCAGGTGGTGTTCCAGTTCCAGATTACGACGCTGCTGATTCTACTAATATTAATAAGAAGGCTGAATTTACAGATGACGTATTCATCTATGGTAAATTATATGCTACGTTAGATTCAAAAGATATAACATTCGAGGATGTTCAACCTTTTAAAGGTGTAAAGATAACTGAAAATTTTTCTGTATCAGGTTTCTCAACTTTTTTTGCTGCTGATACAGATTACCTCACGGTATATCAGAGACATAATGTTGGTTTGGGGGGAACTGTCCTTGTTGCAATATCATCTACTTCTGATGCAGAGGGACAAGTAGGAGGTAGAGTTGGAATCGGAACTACTCAACCAGATGATTTGTTTGAGGTAGGAAACGATTCTTTTTTAGTAACTAATCTTGGTAGTGTTGGAATTGCAACTACTCAACCAGCACAAAAGTTTCAGATTAATTCCGAAACTAGTTCACTAGTAGTTTCTGATACTGGAGTTCTTGGAGTTGGTACAGATAATCCTGGTAATTTCGCTGGAATTGATGATAATGCTCATGGAGTTTTAAAGGCAGATTTCGATGGTAGTATAAGAATATCTAGAAACATATATGATTCATCTGGATCACCAGGACAAAATGGATTCTTTATGAATCGAGACGCAAATGGTATTCGTTGGGTATCATTTACCCCTGTTGAAACTGAGGGTGTATTCCTACAAAATGAAGGTATATTTGTTCCTAATGTTGGTGCAGCACAGTCATTCACAGTTTTAAATTTTGTTCAGCAGAATAGTGAAGGTCTAGGTACAGATACTCTAACTGCTACAGCACAAGACCCATCACAAACAACTGGTATAGCAACTATTTTCACTCAGGATCTGTGGGGTCATTCTGGTACTGGTCAAAATGCAGCAATTTATAGACAATCTAGAGTAGGTATCAATCAAGCAAATCCTTCATTTCAATTAGATGTTGCTGGTGATTTACATGTTACTGATTCAGTCGATTTTGATGCAGCTTTAAACGTTGATGGTGGTGTAACATTTAATTCTAATCTTGATGTAGATGGACTTGTTACTTTTAATAATACGGTTGACTCAACATCTATAACGAGTGGTTCAGTTGTAATAGATGGTGGTGTAGGAGTTGCAAAGAATTTAAATATTGGTCAAGATGTAAAAATTGAGGGAACTAATGATAGCACTGATAAAGATACAGGTTCATTAGTAGTTGAGGGTGGCGTTGGTATTGAAAAAACAATTAATATTGGTGGTTCAGGAGTTATCGCTGGAAGACTTGATGTCGAAGATCAAACAGATTCTACTTCTCCGACAGATGGTTCAGTTGTTATTGATGGTGGAATGGGATTAGCAAAAAGTTTACACTCAGGTGGTAGTGGAACTTTTGCAGGTAGATTAGATGTAGATGATCAAACACAATCAATTGATACTACATCTGGAGCTGTAGTAGTTGATGGTGGTGTTGGTATTGTTAAAAATTTAAATGTAGGTCAAAATGTAAAAATACAAGGTAATTTAGAATTAGAAGCACAACTAACAGATTTCTTCGGTAATCAAGGAGTCGGTGTTTGTAAGACTGATTATCGTTTATCATCTTTTAATGTTACTGGTGTTGGAGTTGGAGTTTCTTGGAGACCTTCAGGAGTTCAAACTAAGAGAACTCTATGGGTATCTAAAAATGGTTGTGATACTAATAGTGGACTCTTAGAAGGTGATGCAAAATATACTATCGCTGCTGCAGCCGCTATAGCACAAGAAGGTGATACAATAAAAGTAAGATCAGGTGTTTACATAGAAAATAATCCAGTAGGTCTAAGAACAGATGTAGCAATCACAGGTGAGGATTTACGATTAGTTACTGTTGTTCCAAATAATACTAATAGAGATGTATTTCATGTACGAAGAGGTTGTTTGATTGAAAATTTAAGTTTTGCAGGAGCAACCATTACAACAAATCATCCTCGATGTGGTGCTGTTGCTTTTCCACCAACACAAGAGAGTGTTAATTCGGGATTAGATTTCCAAGCAATTTCAGGATACACACCATTGGGTCCTGCAAACGAAGGAGCTGCAGGAAGATGGAGATCTCCATATGTAAGAAACTGTACTAACTTTATGACTGGAAGTATTGGTATGAAGATAAATGGTGATCATGCTGATGCTGCTTTTACTGGAACTAATAATGGTGGGCAGGATTTAAAGTCAATGGTTTGTGACTCATTTACACAATACAATGAAGCAGGTATAGGGGTTTCAATATCTAATAATGGATACGCACAGTTAGTTTCTATATTCACAATTGGATGTGAAATTGGAATAGGAGTTTCTTCAGGTGGACAATGTGATTTGACAAACTCAAATAGTTCTTTTGGTATAAAGGGATTAGTTGCTGATGGATTTGGTGATATAGAATTTACTGGTATTACTACCAATGGTGCGACTGATGCACAGTCAGATAAAATTGTAAGTGTTAATACAAAAGATAGTGGTAATAATATAAGAATACCTTTTGATGGACAAGGTGTATATTTTGAATTAGATATGAACAATTATGATGACACTACTTCAACAGATACAGTCACAGCTCCATTACAAGTTATAAGATCTATAGAAGTCATCAATGGTGGTAATGATGGAGATTATAGTGCTGGTGCTCCTCCCATTATTACTTTAAACGAATCACCACAAGGACCAGAATCAATCTTACCTGAATTTTCACCAAACGTAAGTGCTGCTGGAACTATAACTTCTGTTGATGTTCTTAATAGTGGTCGAAACTTTTTACCAACTCAAAATCTAACAGCAACCATATCAAGTGGTGGTGCAACATTTAAGGTAAATACAGATCCAATTTTATTTACTGTAAGTGAGGCAACTGACTCATCTGCAATAACAGGTATATCAACAGTTACATTTAACGAATTTATACCTTATCCTGTGTTCAATAATACACCAGTTAAATTTGTTAGATTAAGTCGTATTATCACAAGTTCACATTCTTTTGAATATATCGGTGCAGGTACAGACATAAATACATCGAACCCATTCCAAGGTGGAAAACCGATACCTGAGAATGAAGTGATTGCTATAAATGGTGGACAGATTCCATTTACTAGCACCGACCAGAAAGGTAACTTTAGGATTGGAGATGGACTGACCATAGATCAAACAACATCAACAATTCGAGGCAGAGACTTCAACAGGGCTATCCAAGCACAACTTACACCACTGATATTAGCATTGAGATAATATGGCAATCGCACCAGTCAATAAATTTGTATCCATTGCAGTTCCTGTTGCACCAGGTCTGCAAAAGTTGTATGAGGTTCCTACTGGTACATCTGCATTATTGTTGTATACTCAAGTATCGAATGTCGGCATAGGTGTTACGTATCCCACAGTCACATTCACTCAGAAGAGAACTTCAAGAAGCACAGGAAATACAAGAGATATAAGAGTTGTAAAAGATGCTGAAATACCTCCCAATGATGCAGTTATATTAATAGATGGTAGATTAGTATTAGAAAAGACTCCGTTAGTTTTAGATCAAATATACATTCAAGGTACACAACAGGGAGTAGGTATCATTACAGATGTAACTTATGATGAACCCTCTGGTATTGCAACTGTATTTACAAAAACAGATCATAATTTTAGTGTTACTGATCCTATCACTTTAAGTGGTATTGCATTTACATGTTCAGGCAGCACAGGTATTACAACAACAATATTCCCAGACCCTCAACAATCCTATACAGTTGATACAGTTGCAGATTCTAAACAATTTTCTACAGTCGTAGGCACAAGTAAAGGATATCCACATTTTTATAATTCAGCTATACATTATTTTGAGAGAGCGAGAGCTGATGCAGTCACAGTCGTAAACAGTCAGGATGGTAATCCTGCAAATGGAACTAAATTTAATGTGACTGATGCAGTCTATAATGGTGGTCCAGGTACAAAAACTATTCATGGTATATCACTTGCAGCTGGAGAGATAGTTTTAACAATTGGTACTCATAATTTACAGGCAAATGACACGATATCAATAGCAGACAATTCTTTAATTTTCACATGTACAATGGATAATCGTGCAACTGAGCATGCGTATCCAAGGTCAACTGATCCAGCATCTACAAACACATCAGACTTTAATAATGGTGTATTACCAATATCAATATATTCTTCAACACAAGTTAGAGTTCAGGTAGGGGAAAGTAATTCTGGTGGTTTCTTTGCACCACTTCAAATGGAATTGATTGCAAGTATCCTAGAAAATAGTACGTCGTAATATGCCAAAGTATCTAAGTGGTAGAGCAAAAAGAGTACCGCAAGATCAATTATCTGAAGACAGATATAAGTATCTTGGATTAGATCAAGCGGAACCAAACTTATCAGACCCATTGGTAAGTCCTCCTGTCCCTGCTGGAGCACAATATCAATTAGTAGCAGTTCCAGGTCATCCTGGTAAAAGATATTGGGTACCAGTTGGAGGATCACTAATTCCTGGTGCTATCACTATTTTTGATGAAAATAGTCCTGTATCCTCTGCCAGTAGTATTACTCAATTAAATTTTGTTGGTGCTGCTGTTACTGCAAACGTAAGTGTTCAAAATCCATCTGGGCATCCTGGTATTGCTGCTACAATTACAGTTAATCCAGTAACTATTAGTGATAGTCCTCCTACAGGTGCTAGAAATGGTGAATTATGGTGGGAGAGTGATAATGGAGATTTATTTGTATATTATGAAGATGGAGATAGTGCACAATGGGTAACAACTAACACTGGGGGTGCAGGTCCAGCAGGAGATAAAGGACAGAAAGGTGAAACTGGTTTAACAGGAACAACTGGTTCTTCAGGACAGAAAGGTGATAAGGGAGACAAAGGAGAAAAAGGTGCTGTAGAAGAACAGGGTAATAAAGGTGAAAAGGGTGAAATAGGTGTTGGACAAAAAGGTGAACCATCGACAGTCACAGGTCCTCAAGGATCTAAGGGTGACACTGGTGCTCAAGGATCTCAAGGTCCTCAAGGAGATAAAGGAGACACAGGTATTCAGGGTCCAACAGGTCCTCAAGGACCAACTGGACCTACAGGTGATAAAGGTGATAAAGGAATTAAAGGAGAAAAAGGAGACAAGGGTGATAAAGGTGATAAAGGAGATAAGGGAGAGTTAGGAGGAGTAGGTAATCAAGGACCTCAAGGAGATAAGGGTGACACTGGTGCTCAAGGAAGTTTTGGTGGAGCTACTTTCGATTATACTTTTAGTTCATCTACAGGCACACCAACAGATTTAAACACTGGAAGATTAAGACTTAATAATTCATCTGTAAGTTCAGCAACTATCATGTATATAGATGATGAAGATGATAATGGAACAGATATTCAAGCATTTTTAAGAACTATTGATGATTCAACATCAACTATTAAGGGTCATTTCAAAATATCTAATAAATCAGATGCTAGTGATTTTGCAATATTTACAATATCAAGTGCATCAGAGCAATCTGGATTTCATCAAGTAAATTGTTCTTATGTCTCTGGAAGTGCATCATCATTTACTAATGGTGAAGATATTCTTATAACATTTGCGAGAACTGGTGACTTAGGTGATAAGGGACAAAAAGGAGATAAGGGAGATACGGGTGCTCAAGGTCCTCAAGGACCTCAAGGTGCACAAGGTTCTCAAGGACAAAAAGGTGATAAAGGAGATACAGGAGCACAAGGTCCTCAAGGAACTCAAGGAGCTCAAGGTCCTCAAGGAGAAAAAGGAGACAAAGGACAAAAAGGTGAAGTTGGTGGTGCTGGTTCTGAAGGAATTAAAGGTCAAAAAGGATCTAAAGGTGATACGGGTGCTCAAGGTCCTCAAGGTTCTCAAGGTAGTCAAGGACAGAAAGGAGATACAGGAGCACAAGGTCCTCAAGGTTCTCAAGGAACTCAGGGTGAAAAGGGAGATACTGGAGCCACAGGTCCTCAAGGTCCTCAAGGTTCTCAAGGTCCTCAAGGAGTCAAAGGACAAAAAGGTGAAATTGGTGGAGCTGGTTCTCAAGGTCCTCAAGGAGAGAAAGGTGATATTGGACCACAAGGACCTACAGGTCCTTCACAAAATACTGCTGTTCTTCTTTCTACATCTGCACCTAGTTCTGCTAATTCAGGTGATTTATGGTGGGATACTGATGATGGTGATTTGCATGTGTACTATGATGATGGAAATAATGCACAATGGGTAAACACTGCAGGTGTAGGTGCAAAGGGACAAAAGGGTGAAAAAGGTGCACCTTCAACAGTAGCAGGTCCTCAAGGTTCTCAAGGTTCTCAAGGTCCTCAAGGAGCTCAAGGAGCTCAAGGTCCTCAAGGAGCTCAAGGTCCTCAAGGAAATAAAGGTGATAAAGGTGAAGTAGGTGGTACTGGTTCTGGGGGAACAAAAGGACAGAAAGGTCAGAAAGGTCAGCAAGGTAGTTCAATCACAGGACCAACAGGTCCTCAAGGTCCAGCAGGTTCAGGTCAGAAAGGTCAGAAAGGTGAACAAGGTTCTCAAGGTCCTCAAGGTCCTCAAGGACCCACAGGTCCACAAGGAGCTCAAGGTCCTGCTGGTTCAACGTCTAATACGGTTCCTTCAGGTGGTATAATTATATGGTCTGGTGCATCAAATGCGATACCTTCAGGATGGTATTTGTGTAATGGTTCAAATGGAACACCAGATTTAAGAGATAAATTTGTTATTGGTGCTGGTAACAATTATAATGTTGATGCGACTGGTGGTAGTAAAGATGCAATTTTAGTAAATCATAGTCATCAAGTTACTGGTAATACTGGTAATCAATCAGCAAATCACGCTCATTCTTTCAGTGGTAGTGGTTCCTCTAGTCACTCTCACAATATAACCGCCACCAATTTTGATGATCATAATGATAACTTTAGAAGAATTGAAAATGGTAGAAATGATTCTAATTTTGGAAATAATAACTTCAGTACTGACAGTGCTACTGTAAGTCTAACAATTAGTGGTAATACAGGTAACAACTCTGGAAATCATGCTCACTATCTCGATATTACCTCTGCCCCACAAGGTGAGTCTGGAACAGACAAAAACTTGCCACCTTACTATGCTTTGTGCTATATTATGAAGAGTTGATATTATTTTATGAATACTGAAGAATACATATATGTTGCAGAAGATAGACTAGATAAAGATTTTTGTAAACATTGTATCCAAAAATTTAACAAAGATGATAATAGATATACAGGAATAGTGGGAAGTGGTGAAAATTTGGAAGTAAAACAATCAACAGATTTAAGAATAAGTAATAAAGATAATTGGAAAGAAGAAGATAAAATATTTTACAATTCATTTGCAAAAACTTTGGTTTCTTATAAAGAATGGTTAAGTCACCCATTTCCTGATGATTGTCTTCGTGGACATATTGAGGACACTGGTTATCAAATTCAAGAAACAAAGCCTGGTGAATTTTACACCTGGCATCAGGATGGTATGAATAGTAGAATATTAACAATAATTTGGTATTTAAATGATGTTAATGAAGATGGATACACAGAATTTTATACTGGTCTTAAAATTCAACCAGAAATGGGTAAGATATTAATGTTCCCTGCACTTTGGCCTTGGGTTCATAGAGGTTATCCTCCTAAATTTGAAACTAAGTATATATGTACAGGTTGGATTAGAAATATTTCTCCAACAGAATGGATAAATAGACAAGAAGAATCTGAGCAAACATGATAAGCACAGTTACACAATTGAATATATCTGAAACAAATAATTCAGTTGATGGAACTGATGGTGATTGGACTTTTGTATCAGGTGAAAAATACTTATACATTGTAAATAATACAGATGGTAAAAAATATAAATTAGTGCTAGGAGAAGAGGTTACTGAATAATTATGTCAGCGTTCGATTTCCCATCTAATCCTTCAAACGGACAATCTTACTCAGCAAACGGTATAACCTTTGTTTGGAATGGTACTGCATGGAAAAGACAAACTGGTGCAACCAAAGGTATAAAGGGTGAACCAGGTACATCAGGACCTACAGGTCCTCAAGGTCCTCAAGGTCCAGCAGGTGCAACAGGTCCTCAAGGTCCTCCAGGTCCGTCTGGTGGTCAAGGTAGTCAAGGACAGAAAGGAGATACAGGAGCACAAGGTACTCAAGGTCCTCCAGGTCCGTCTGGTGGTCAAGGTAGTCAAGGTAGTCAAGGACAGAAAGGAGATACAGGAGCACAAGGTACTCAAGGTCCAACAGGTCCTCAAGGTAATACAGGACCTCAAGGTCAAAAGGGAGACATGGGTGGGGGTGCTCCAGTTGGACAAATAATTGCTTGGTCAGGTGCGTATAATTCTTTACCTTCAGGTTATCTAATATGTGATGGTTCAGCGATAAGTAGAACCACGTATGCAGCTCTCTTTGCTGTTGTTGGAACCACACATGGGTCTGGAGACGGATCAACTACATTTAACTTACCAGATTTACAAAGTAAATTTATTACGGGAGCGAGTAGTGATCCTAATAACTCTGGTTATAGCGTTGGAGCTGAAGGTGGTGAAAATTTTGTTACACTTACAGTCAACCAGATGCCAGCTCACACCCATTCACAACAAGGTGGTGGAACACATGATGATGGTGGTCCTCGTGTTACAGGTAGTACTAGCGACAGCACCATCACTAATATCAATAGTGCGGGTGGAGGACAGGCACACGAAAACAGACCTCCTTATTATGCCTTGGCATATATTATTCAATATGCTCAAGGTGGGGATGTTGCTAAAGGACAAAAAGGTGCAGCAGGTCCAACAGGTCCTCAAGGTCCTCAAGGTCCTCAAGGTTCTCAAGGACAAAAAGGAGAATCAGCTTCTTTAAAAGGTGATAAAGGTGATACTGGTGGAGCACCAGTTGGTCAGGTTGTTGCTTGGTCAGGAAATACAAGTTCATTACCAACTGGATATCTTTTATGTGATGGATCAGCAGTCAGCAGATCCACTTATGCACCTTTATTCGCTGTTGTTGGAACTACACATGGAGCTGGTGACGGTTCATCAACATTCAATCTTCCAGATTTAAGAGATAAATTTGTTCTTGGTGCTTCAAATAGCACAGGAGATACAACATATCCAGGTGTTTCACCAGGTGCTACTGGTGGACAAGCAGATGCAATAGTTCCTGACCACACTCACCCCACTACTTTTGATGGTAAGAAATATTTTCCAGGTGGTGGTTCAACCAATATTGGTTATGGTGGTGCTGGATCTTATCCTGCTGACACATTCAGTATGAGTAATCCTACAAATGGTGAGTCAGTAACTAATAAAAACTTACCACCATACTATGCGTTAGCATATATTATTCAGTTTGCTCAAGGTGGAGATGTTGCTAAAGGTCAAAAAGGTGAACAATCAACAGTTCCAGGTCCAGCAGGTCCCCAAGGTCAAAAAGGAGAAGCATCTACTGTTAAAGGTGATAAAGGTGATACTGGTGGAGGTGCTCCAGTTGGACAAATAATTGCTTGGTCAGGAAGTACAAGTTCCCTTCCAACGGGATATTTCTTATGTGATGGTTCAGCTATCAGTCGAACTACATACGCAGCTCTCTTCACAGTTGTCGGAACCACTCATGGAAATGGAGATGGATCATCTACGTTTAATTTACCAGATTTGAGAGATAGGTTTGTTGTTGGTGGTGGTAGTAGTTACAGTGTTGGTGCGACTGGTGGTTCAGCAAGTGGAACCACAAGCACTGATTCTCAAGCAGCTAATGGTTCTAGTTATGATGGAGCAACTATTGGAAATCAAAACAGACACACACATACCTACGATAATCTTCCACCATACTATTCTCTTGCATATATTATTCAATACTCTCAAGGTGGAGATGTTGCTAAAGGACAAAAAGGAGAAGCAGGTACAAGTCCAACTCTTAATGTAAAACAAATTAGAGAGGCTGCCTCTACTGCACAGTCAGGGACTGGACAGAGTTATACAGATAAAGTTACGTTAACTATGACTGTTGAAAACAACTCAAGAGTAATGATAATTTCATCTTATGAACTACAATCTTCAACTCCATTTGGTTCAGGTAATAATACTATGGCTAAAACTATCAAAGTTGGTGGAAGTTTTGTAGGTGAGGAGGTGGTGAACGCACATAACGGTTATTACTCCTATACTGGTTCCAAAAAATACGATATTTTTTATGACACTGCCAATGGTGCTGGTAGTAGATCTTATAAAATACAATGGAAACGATTAACTAATGGGACTGGATATATTAGAAATGCTAGACTTTTAGGAATAGAATTAGGGATTGGTCCTTAATAATAAATAATTAAAAATTTTTATGTCTGTAGAAAAAGTTTACTATAATGGACAAGTTGTTCATCCTAATTATACGACAGATGAACGAGTTGGACTATCAAGCGAAACAGGTTCGATGATATTCAACTTGACAACTAATAAGATGGAATATTTTAATGGGTCAAGTTGGGTAGAATTGTAATAACTAATTGACGCTAGTTACCATTATGTTATAATGATTATATGAATGATTTAATACAAACAATTCAAATCCTATCTGAAGAAGAAGTTAGTGATTTAAACAAATATGTTGATTCACTTGAATTTAAAAAGAACACTGTTTTTGGAAAAGATAGCAGTGATGGAAAAACTAATACAGACTTGAGAAGTAGCACAGGATGTACTTTAAGTGATGTACATCCTGTAACTCAAAATCTACATAGTAAAATGAACTCTGCATTATTAGAGTATAAGGAAAGGTTAGAAAAAATACACGATATTTTTAGTTATCATCCTGTGCCAGGTGGATTTGATACAAATTCATGGCGAGAGGGAGTACAAGTATTAGATTACGTTGAAGGACAAAAATATAATTTTCATCACGATGTGGCTGATAATGTAAAGAGACAAGAATATTTTAGAACAATATCAATTATAGTATACTTAACAAATGATTTTGAGGGTGGTAGAACACTTTTTCCACATAAAGCTTATAAACCTGAGATTGGACATGCACTAATGTTTCCTTCTAATTGGTGTTTTCCACATTCAGGAGAAGAAGTATCAAAGGGAAAAAAGAGAGTTGCTGTGACATGGTATTATGTTGAAAAACAATGAATATATTGAGTTAAATTATATTAATAGGACAGGTAACTAAATAATCTCATGGCAATAGATTTTCCAAATAGTCCTAATAGTGGTGATACATTTTCAGTAGGTAATGTTACTTGGAGGTGGAATGGATATGCGTGGAATCGTGTTCCCGATCCTGGTGCGAAGGGAGAGGTTGGTCAAAAAGGAGATAAAGGTGAAGTAGGATTAACTGGTAGTATTGGTCAAAAGGGTCAAAAGGGAGATGTTGAGCAGCAAGGAAATAAAGGTGATACAGGTGCTCAAGGTTCCAAAGGTGAGAAAGGAGAAAAAGGACAAAAGGGAGAAGTTGGTAATACTGGTCCTCAAGGTAATGCAGGTCCTCAAGGAGCACAAGGACAAAAAGGTGAAATAGGAAATACTGGACCTACTGGTCCAACTGGACCTCAAGGTGCACAAGGTCCTACAGGTCCTCAAGGTCCCGTAGGTCCAACAGGTCCTCAAGGTGATAAGGGACAAAAAGGAGAAGGTGGAACTGATGGTTCAATAGGTCCAACAGGTCCTCAAGGTCAAGCAGGAGCACCTGGTACTTCAGGTCCGCCAGGACCAACAGGTCCTCAAGGTCCAGCAGGATCGGGAGGTTCAACAGGTCCTACAGGTCCACCAGGTCCTTCAGGTTCAGATGCTTCTCTACCTTCAGGTTTTATAGGTTTATGGTCTGGTGCTGCAAACGCAATTCCTTCTGGATGGTATCTATGTAATGGTTCTAATGGAACTCCTGATTTAAGAAATCGTTTTGTTGTTGGTGCTGGCAGTAGTTACAATGTTGGTGCGACTGGTGGTTCTAATAGTGTGACTTTAACAACAGCCCAAATGCCTTCACACACTCATGGAGATGGATCATATGCAACTAATCAAGCCACTTTGACTGGTAATATTAGAAGAATATCAGAGTCATTTGCTGGATTTGGTGGATCTGCAAGCGGTGTATTTTCAAAAGTAGGTGGATTCAATACTGGAGGAACACCTGGTAGTCCAGATTCTAATAATTGTGGTGGTGTTAACTTTAATGGTAATCATAGTCATAATGTTAATGGTACCTCTGGATCAGCTGGTAGTGGAAACTCTCATGAGAACAGACCACCTTACTATGCCCTTTGCTATATTATGAAAGCATGATATAATAAATTATCGTCTTTATATTATGAAAAATAGAAAAGAGATTATAGATAATTTTTTACCCTATGATCAATTTAAATTAGCACAATCATTAATAATGGATTATGGATTCCCTTGGATGTGGAATGATTCTGTTACTAATGAAGTAGGATACTCAAATCCAAAGGAATTTCAGTTTGTGCATTTATTTTATGATCCTTTATCTGGTGTAACCACTGAATTTCCTGATTGGATGGATATAATAAAACCTTATGGAGATAGATTCAATCCAATATCCCTAATGAGAATAAAGGCGAATTTGAATGTAGCTACAAAAGAACATATAGAAAGAGATTTTCATATAGATTTTGATGTGCCATCTATAACCGCAATAGCTTATATGAATACTAATAATGGTTATACATTATTTGAAGATGGAACCAAAGTTGAAAGTGTAGAGAATCGAGTTCTTGTTTTTGATTCACAATTACGTCACGCAGGTGTGCCTTGTACAGATGAAAAAAGAAGAGTTGTTATTAATTTTAATTTCATTGGTAACTGGGTTGACTGATTTTATACATATGCTATAATAAGAAAAAAAATTTCTCATATGGAAGATTTTGTATACGAAGTTATCGTAGACATCTGTTCTAGAACCTTCAAACTCAAAAGTAGCGATGGAGATAATAAGATAATTGCATGTGAAGATTCCCAAGAGTTTATGAGAGTTTTAGAAGTTTGTGACCAAATGCTTGAACCATATATGATCAAGTATGCAGATTTAGCGTTAACATCAGATAAATAATTCTTTGTTATATGAAGTATAAAATCACAACAAACTTCTGTTGGTTTCGTGGTGGTAGTATGATTGTCAAAATGTATTACATCAATGGTATGCCATTTACTTTTGATGAACTACCAGATGGACATTTGAGAGACCAAGATTTAATTAAAGAAGCAGACAAGCAAAGAACCTTTGATGATGCAGACATGTATCAATATTATTCTTATCTTGTTGAAGAAGAATTACATCCCTGCTTATTCATGGTTGATTTAGAAAACCCAGAAGAATTGCCAGATGATAT
>Ga0066370_10000151_pt1 | contig 13635 bp, 10 predicted proteins | sample Knorr_S15_td_Sur_FD_70971 | JGI IMG/M metagenome (GOLD analysis project Ga0066370, IMG submission 70971) | Marine microbial communities from Southern Atlantic Ocean transect - Knorr_S15_td_SurfaceA_ad_5m_LV_A | ecosystem: Environmental > Aquatic > Marine > Oceanic | place: Southern Atlantic...
CCTGCTGCCCCGACCAGCGCCAGTAGCTCAGCTGGATAGAGCAGTAGCCTTCTAAGCTATTGGTCGGGGGTTCGAATCCTCCCTGGCGCGCCAATTACTTAGGCATTTAATCTACTAACTAAATCCCAATCGATTTATATGATTCTATAAGCTTCTTAATTGAATAAATGTACGCTGTACTTCTTAAAGTTGGATAATTATTTTTATTCCAAATAATACTCATATTTTCATAAGCCTCAGTCATCATGTCCTCAAGTCCAGATCTTACGAGGTCTAATTCTGTTGGTCCCTGATTCAACATACTTTTTGTTTTGCTTGAAACTCTCTTTCCTGTTGAGCTTTCAATGACACTTAAAATTGAAGTCGTCTCGTACTCTTTTCTACGTTTCTCCATTCTTCCAAAACGCATATGAGATAAATTTCTGACCCACTCAAAATAACTCACTGCTACCCCACCTGCATTGGCATAAAGATCTGGAATTATTAGAATTCCTCTCTTGTTAAGATAATGATCAGCTCTTGAAGTAAGCGGTCCATTTGCACCCTCACATATCAGTTTGGTGTTTAAAATTTTTTGATTTTCCTCAGTTATAGTTCCTTCACGCGCCGCTGGTATAAAAATATCACAACCTACAGATAGCAACTCTTCACGTGATTTAATTTCATTCTGATTAGGATAATCTTTTGGATCTCTGGAACCTTTTATCCATGAATCTATTTGATCTATATCTAGCCCCTTTTGGTTATAAAAAGAAGTTTTCTTTTCAATAACGCCAATAACTTTACAGCCGTGATCTCGTAATGCTCTTGCTGCATAATAACCAACCTTGCCTAATCCCTCTATAATTATGCTTTGAGAAGAAAGCTTGCCTTTAAGGCTTGTTTTTTTAATGTCTGGTGAATTAAAGAAAGAGGATAAGGCATAGAAAATACCTCTTCCTGTTGCTTCTGTTCTGCCATCCACGCCTCCCATATTTTCTGGCTTTCCGGTTACACATGCATATGCATTTATATCTTGGGGATTTAGTCGCTTATATTCATCAGCAATCCAAGCCATTTCCTTTTTTCCAGTGCCCATATCTGGAGCGGGTACATTTAGACTCGGAGAAATCAAGCCTCTTTTAACCAATTCTTCGGTAAATCTTCTCGTAATTTTTTCTAAATCTTCATCATCGTATTTGCTAGGGGTAATTTTTAAACCACCTTTTGAGCCTCCGAACGGAACATCAATCACAGCATTTTTAAAAGTCATCAATGCTGCCATTGCTTCTACTTCTGATGCATTTACTGCAGGACTATATCTAATACCACCCTTTACTGGCTCAAGATGTTCAGAGTGTACAGATCTCCATCCAGTAAAGACCTTTATTCCCTTCTTTAGCTTTACCCCAAATCTAATTGTATGTGTACTGTTACAAGATTTAATTTGTTTTGCCAGCCCTGGCTCTACACCAAGTATCTCAACAGCATCATCAAACATTTTTGAGACACTTTTTAAAAATAGATTATCTGCACCCATTTTTCCCCCTAGTTAATTGCATAATGATATAATTTTTTTTCTCAAAGGTCATAAAAAAAATGGTGGGCGTAGCTCAGTTGGTTAGAGCGCCGGTTTGTGGCACCGGAGGTCGAGGGTTCAACCCCCTTCGTCCACCCCATTTTCATGAAGTTTTATGCAGTTCTTCTTAAGTTTTAATAAAAATACGCCAAGTTTAATTATTTTTTATTGTTTTATAGAAAAACTCCTCTATATTTAATGTATGTTTGAAAATAATTTGGTCCCAATGGTCGTCGAACAAACCTCTAGAGGTGAAAGAGCTTTTGATATTTTTTCAAGGCTTTTAAAAGACAGAATAATTTTTATTGTTGGAGGTATTGACGATTACGTAGCAAATCTTGTTGTTGCTCAATTACTCTTTTTAGAGTCTGAAGATCCTAAAAAAGATATTTACATGTATATTAACTCACCTGGAGGCGTTATAACCTCTGGACTTTCCATTCTGGACACAATGAACTATCTCAAGTGTGATGTTTCAACAGTTTGCTTTGGACAGGCTGCGAGTATGGGTGCAGTGCTTCTTTCTTGTGGGGCAAAAGGCAAAAGATTCGCATTACCTAACAGCAGAGTGATGATCCACCAGCCTTTGGGTGGAGCAAGGGGTCAAGCAACAGATATAGAAATACAGGCAAAAGAAATACTTACTCTAAAGGAAAAGTTAAATAAAATTCTTTCAGAAACAACAAATCAATCAATTAAAAAGATTCAGGCTGATACAGAAAGAGATTATTTTATGAACGCACAAGAGGCCGTGAAATATGGTCTGGTTGATGAAATATTAAAAAATAGAAAGTAATGGAAATTGAAAAATCAAAACTTAATTGTTCGTTTTGTGGCAAAGAACAAGTAAAAGTTAAAAAGCTTATTGCTGGGCCAAATATATACATATGTAACGAGTGTGTAGATTTATGTAACGACATTTTGAGAGAAGAAGATATTGCAGAGTCAGACAAAGAAATCAAAGTTTCAAAACCTAAGGAAATTTATGAGTATTTAAATAGCATTATCGTTGGACAGGATGACGCAAAAAAGAAACTTTCTGTTGCTGTATATAACCATTACAAGCGTGTTTTATCTGGCAAGAAGGATGATATTGATGTCCAAAAAAGTAATGTCCTGCTATTGGGGCCTACTGGTTCAGGCAAAACTTTGCTGGCTCAGACTCTTGCAGATTATCTGGATGTGCCTTTTGCAATTGCCGACGCAACATCATTGACTGAAGCCGGCTATGTTGGAGAGGATGTTGAGAATATTATCCAGAAGCTCTTAATTAATTGTGACTACGACATTGAAAGGGCGCAAAAAGGGATAATCTATATTGATGAAATCGACAAAATTTCAAAGAAAGGTGAAAACGTATCCATAACTAGAGATGTCTCCGGAGAGGGAGTTCAGCAAGCTCTATTAAAAATAATTGAAGGAACAACTGCTTCGATACCTCCACAAGGCGGTAGGAAGCATCCTCAACAGGAGTTTCTTCAAATCGAAACAAGGAATATATTGTTTATATGTGGCGGAGCATTCAATGGGCTTGAGGATCAAATACAAAAAAGAATTTCTAATACATCCATAGGGTTTAAATCAAAAGAAACTACTGAGGTTGAGCAGAATAAGGGAAGTCTCTTTAAAAAGGCAAAAAGCCAAGATTTAATAAAGTACGGAATCATTCCAGAATTTATAGGAAGATTTCCAGTAATTGCTGCCCTAGAAGAATTGAGTGAACAAGAGTTAATTTCAGTAATGTCAGAAACTAAAAACTCAATTTCAAAACAATATCAATACCTATTTCAGCTTGACGGTATAAATCTAGATTTTTCAAAGGATGCATTTAAGGAAATTGCTAGAGAGGCAAAACAAAGTGCATCTGGAGCAAGAGCTTTAAGATCAATATTTGAAGATATTCTTCAGGAATCAATGTTTGAGCTCCCTTCATCAACTACAAAAGTCGACAAAATTCTAATTGATAAAAATGTTGTCAAAAAAAGAGAAAACCCATTTAAGCTAATTGTTAAAAAAGCTGCCAATTAGATGTCAGATAAAATTAACGTCAAAGTAAAAATGCCAATGATTCCATTGAGAGATGTGGTCATATTTCCAAATACTGTATCTACACTATTTGTAGGCAGAGAGAAATCTATTTTCTCCCTAGAAGATGCATTACGAACAAATAAAAAAATATTTTTAGTTGCGCAAAATTCACCATCTAATGAGGAGCCTACTATTGAGGATTTACCGACTGTAGGGACGATTTCAACGTTACTTCAGATGATAAAGTTACCAGATGGGACAGTGAAGATTCTTGTTGAAGGCCTGCAAAGAGCATCTCTTGAAGAAGTAATTATCGACAAAGGTTATTTTGCACATATTCAGAAAATTGAAGAACAAATAGAAGATTCCAAATATGAAAGAGACTTATTAGCAACTATTAAGAATCAGTTTACAGAATTTGTATCAGTATCTAAAAAAGTATCCTTTGAAATTATTAATCAGGTCCAATCTATGGCAAGCCTTTCAAAAGTTGTTGATGTAATTTCATCAAATATACACTTGTCAATAAAAGACAAACAAGAAATTTTGGAAAAAGGAAAAATTTCTGAAAGAGCTGAGTTTCTTTCAAGCTTACTTGAATCACAAATAGATTTGATTGAGGTTGAACAAAGGATACGTGGAAGAGTGAGAAAACAGATGGAGAAATCACAAAAAGAATACTTTCTGAATGAGCAAATTAAAGCGGCTCAAAAAGAGCTTGGTGAGATTGGAGAGGAGAAGAGTGAGCTTGATGAACTTCAAGTAAAAATTGAAGAAACAAAACTGTCTAAAGAAGCTTTGGAGAAGGTAAATTCTGAATTTTCTAAACTTAGACAAATGTCGCCAATGTCAGCAGAGGCAACTGTAGTAAGAACCTACATTGATACTCTGCTAGAGGTTCCTTGGGATAAAACCACAAAAATAAATGTTGACCTTGCTAAAGCCAAAAAGATATTAGATGAGGATCATTACGGATTAAAAGAGGTAAAAGAAAGAATTTTAGAATATTTAGCAGTGCAGAAAAGGGTCAAAAAAATGAAAGCCCCTGTTTTGTGTTTTGTTGGGCCTCCTGGTGTCGGTAAAACATCCCTAGGCGAATCAATTGCAAGATCTGTTAATCGTGAATTTACAAGACTTTCTCTTGGTGGAGTAAGAGATGAAGCAGAAATAAGAGGCCATAGAAAAACTTACATAGGCTCGATGCCAGGAAAGATTATTCAAAAACTTTCAAAAGCAAAAGTAAAAAATCCACTATTCCTATTGGATGAGATTGATAAAGTAGGAATGGATCACAGGGGTGATCCTAGTTCAGCTTTATTAGAAGTATTAGATCCTGAGCAAAATAATAGTTTTAATGATCATTATTTAGAAGTTGACTATGACTTATCAGAGGTAATGTTTATATGTACTGCAAACTCTTTAAATATTCCACCGCCACTGCTAGATAGAATGGAGATAATACGTTTGCCTGGGTACATAGAAGATGAGAAATTAAATATTGCAAAAAATTACCTTGTCCCAAGGAATTTAGATAAAAATGGCTTAACAAGCAAAGAAGTTTCATTTAGCACGAATTCAATATTGAAAATAATAAGAAACTACACAAGAGAGGCAGGTGTTAGAAGCCTTGACAGGCAACTCAATAAAATTTGTAGAAAAAAAGTTAAGGATATTTCAATGAAAAAACCCTCTTCTACAAAAATTGACAACAGAGCAATAAGAAATATTTTGGGTTCAGAACCATTCAAGTTTGGTCAATTTGATGAGGAAAACCAAAAAGGTCAAGTTAATGGGTTAGCGTGGACTTCTGTTGGAGGAGAATTATTAAAAATAGAAGCTGCACTTATTGCTGGAAAGGGGAGAATTATAAAAACAGGATCACTTGGAGATGTTATGCAGGAGTCAATCCAAGCGGCTCTTACGGTAGCAAAAAATATTGCAAATAAAGAAAAGATTAAAAAAGATTTTTTTGAAACACATGATTTACATATTCATGTCCCTGAAGGAGCTACCCCAAAAGATGGTCCTTCAGCGGGTATTACAATGTGTACAGCAATAGCTTCTGTTGTTTTATCAAAAGACATTAAAGCAAATCTAGCTATGACTGGCGAAATTACACTTGCAGGAAAAGTTTTAAAAATTGGAGGCCTTAAAGAGAAATTGATTGCTGCTAAAAGAAGCGGTATTACAAATGTTCTTATACCAAAGGAGAATTTAGGTGACGTTGAAGAAATTGAGGCTAACGTTTTAAAGAATCTCAACATCACACCAGTCGAAAACATTAATGAAGTTTTAAAAGAAGCCCTTATTTGAAGCATTCAAAGCCTCCAAAGTCAAGAATTCACAAATTAATAAAGTTTGATTTTTTGTCTTGTTTTGCTTGATTTATTGATTTTTAGGGTCTAATGTTATTAAAAGCCTTTAACTAGGCGTTTTGAGGAGATTTTATGAATAAGGCTGATTTAATTGATGTCGTTGCCAGCGAAACTGGTAGCACAAAAGTCGATGCTGCTAAAGCATTAGATGCTGTTGTTAACGCTGTAACAGGTGCACTTGCAAAAGGTGACTCTGTTTCATTGGTAGGCTTTGGAACATTCTCTGTAAGACAGAGAGCTGCTAGAGAGGGTATAAACCCACAGAATCCTTCACAGAAGATTCATATTCCTGCAGCAACCGTGCCAGTGTTTAAGGCAGGGAAAGCACTAAAAGCTTCAGTAAACTAATCAATAACTGAGTTGATCAGTTTCTTACGAGAGAGGCTACAAGGGATTGTAGCCTTTTCTTTTCTAGGAATAGTTGCCCTAACATTTATGTTCTTGGGGCTACCTACTTTTAGTCAAACTTTTACTAATAATGACTATGCAAAAATTGGCAAGTACGGAATTTCTCAATCTGAATACTTCAGAACAAAAAACCAGATAGAGCAAAATATAAGAGATCAATTTGGACAACAGATTGACCTTGTGCCATTGGCTTCATTTATTGAAGAACAGGCTAAAACTTCACTTATAGAAAAATATTCAATTATTCAATTTTTTGATGAATTGAATTTAATAATTCCACAAAATTATATTGAAACCGAACTTTCTAGAAATGAGGCATTTCAGATTGACGGTGTTTTTGACCAAGAGGCATTTAAAAATTACTTAATCAATTTTAATTTGTCTAAAGAACAACTCATAAGAGATTACTCTAGCGATTTAAAACTAAATCTTTCTGTTGCATTGCTAGATTCATTGGTAAATATATTTGATTCAACACTTGATCAATACCTAGATCTTTTAACTGAACAAAGAACAATTAGATTTGTAACTTTAGATCCCTCAAATGTAATTTCAGATTATCAACCCGAGGATGTTGAATTAATTGAAAATTATAATTCAAACAAATCAAACTTCCTTGTACCAGAAAAAATTTCATTCAATTTAGTCTCCATAGACAAAAACGATTTGGAATTGACTGCAAGCGATGATGAATTAACAGAAGCATATAATCTATATTTAGATTCAATTCCTGAAGGTGAGAAACGAATTTCTCATGTAATGATCATAAGAGACAATTACGAATCTGATGAAATCTTTAGAAATAAAATTTCTTCTGTAGAGGAAGCTCTTGGAGCCACTGAATTTAGCGAAATAGTTAAAACCTTTTCTGACGACGATGGTACGATTGAAGTTGACGGCGATTTAGGCTTCACAGATGGGCAAGTTTTTCCCGAGGAGTTTGAGCTTGAGATTGCAAAATTGAATGAAGGCGATATCTCAGGAAAAGTTACATTTGAAAACAACGTACACTTTCTAAAGGTTACAGAAGTTAATCAGGCACAAATTGAAACTTTTGAAGAGAAATCAGGTGAACTATTAGATGAAATTATAGACATAAAATTTGAGGACTTAATTCTTAATGTACAAAATTCAATTTCTGGTTCTGCTATAACTCTTGAGCAAATTGAGGAGCAGTTCAAGACTAGTGCTACACTTATTCCATTAGTATCAAAAGGTTCAACAGGCTTTAATTCCAATGAAGAGGAAATTATTTTTGGAGTAAACCTTAATTCATGGTCGGATCCGCTAAACATTAATAGAAATGACTTCCAGATAGTTCAGCCAATTTCAAAAGAAGAGGAGAGTATTAAAGATTATGAGTTGGTAAAAGATGAAATTAATCGGACTCTTCTTGAGGCTAACAAACTGAGCATTTTGGAAAGAGTCTATGCTTCTGAGGAAGATATAATGCTTGAAGATGAGTTTCTTAAAGATAAATTTTCAATAGACAATTTTAAGGTAGAAGAATTTCAAAATATTAATAGAACCACTTCTCTTTTATCAAATGATTTAGTAAATATCGTATTTAGCCAACCTAGCACTGGCAAAATATCTAAAGAACTTATCAACAATAAACTATTTATTTATGATGTAATTGAGAGGTCGCCAGGGGATCCTAGTTCTGTAAGTGAAGAAGACAGAGCGTCAATCATATCTCAGTCAAGGTCAAGCCAACTTCAATACCTTTTTAATACATTAAGAACCGAATATGGCCTTGATAGTAAGTATTCAGAAAATGAACTTATTGTTAATCAAACTTCATAGCTTGAATACTATATCCACCATCAACATAGATAGTCTGACCAGTTATACCGCTTGAAAGATCACTCAGTAAAAACATAGAAGCATTTCCAACTTCGTTTGCAGTAATGTTTCTACGAAGAGGAGTTTCCTTTCCGTGCTTATTTAGCATAGATTTAAACCCTTTAATTCCTGAAGCTGCTAGAGTTTTTATTGGTCCAGCAGAAACAGCATTTACCCTTATACCTTTTTGACCAAGTGTTGCAGAAAAATAACGAACACTTGCCTCCAGGCTTGCTTTTGCCATTCCCATAACATTGTAATTTGGAGTTGCTTCCTGCGAACCAATATAAGTTAATGTAATAATTGACGATGACTCAGACATATATGGAACTGCCTCTTTAATAATTCCTGCCAAGCTGTATGAGCTAATGTCGTGTGTAATTGAAAATCCCTCTCGAGTAATACAATCTTCAATGTTGCCAGAAATTTGATCAGCGGGAGCAAACCCCACTGAATGAACAATCCCATCAAGTTTTCCCCATTTCTCCACTACACTCTTAATTAAATTTTTAATGTCTTCATCAACTGACAGATCACAGACATGAGTTTGTGCATTGCCATGTGATTTTGCAAAGTCAGAAATAAATTTTTCGAACCGCTCGTTTTGATAGCTAAATGCTAATTCTGCACCATTATCATAAAGAGAATCGCATATTGATGCGGCAATTGAGTATTTATTTGCCAGACCAACAACCAAGATCTTTTTGCCTTCTACCATGATTGCATTATACGAAAAAAGGGATTATCAAAGTAAAAAATATAGTTTTTTCTCCCTAATTCTTCAACAAAGCAACAAATAAAGTAAAATTTATGAGGTTAAAACAAAACAATTAATTAACTAAAGGGGTAATTATGAAAAATTTGAGATATCTGCTTACATTCACCATTTTCACATTTCTTTCTGAAAATATTTTTTCTCAGGAAGAGATAGAAGAAGAGGAAGTTATAGAAGAAGTAGTTGTAACTGGATCACGTATTTCAACAAGTGAATTTACAGGCGCACAACCAGTAATAGTTATTGATCAAGAAGCTATTCAAGCTACGGGTGAAATGAGTATTTCTGATGTATTACGAGAAACTCCAATAAATACTTATGGATCCTTTTACGAGAGGTCTGGTAGTTCTGCTGGGTCCCAGTCAACACTTTCATTGAGAGGCTTAGGAAGCTCCAGGACTTTAGTTCTAATTGATGGCAAACGCCTACCTGGGTCACCAAAACTCGGTGGAAATTCTGCAAATCTAAATTTGATTCCTACATCCGCAATTGAAAGAGTTGAAATTTTAGCCGACGGTGCTTCTGCGGTTTATGGATCTGATGCAATAGGCGGTGTTGTGAATGTAATTACTAAAAAAGGTTTTGAGGGAATGAGTTTTTCTGGCACAGTGTCATCGCCCGAACAACCTGGGGGTGGTGAGGAAACATTTTCTTTTGTAGGAGGAGTTGTTTCTGATCAAGCTTCTGTAACATTCACATATGAACACCAAGAGCGAGGAATTATTTTCTTAGCTGATAGACCTTATGATGCTGGTAGAGCGCCTACAGATGGAGACTATGCATCATCTTTCAATGTCTCTACATATGCATACAATTACAGGTTAAATGAAGATTGGCTTGCACCCAACGGAGTGACATATAAAAAGGGAACTTATTTTCCTGATGCGTCTTGTCAGGGTGATTCAAGATTTGTTAACAATGGAGAAACTTATACCTGGGGTAACTCACCCACTGAGGGAGTAAAAAATACAGTTTGCTTATTCGACTATACCCAAATCATGGCTCAGAATGCTGGAAAGAAATTTGATGCATTTACTGTAAGTGCAGACTCCAACCTTAATTGGGCAAATTTTTATACAAGAGTTGTTGCATCGAGAAACCAAGCTTATGGGAGATATGCTCCACCAGCTGCCTTTATAAGTGTTTTCCCTGCTGGAGTTGGAGAAGCAAGATTACCGGATGGAACTATTGCAACATTGGGTGTTCCTGCTCAGCTCAGAAAAAGATTTATAGAAATAGGTCCTAGAGAAAGCTTCTGGACTGATTGGACTGCAGATGCAGTCGCAGGTTTTAGAGGCACATTTAATGGCTTGGAGTGGGATCTTTCAATGCAATATAACAAAACAGATTACGATGATTATGACTGTTGTTATCTTCAAAAGCCTGAATTTACTGCAGTTTCTGTAGGGATTAAAGAAAATGGAGTATTTAACGGGTGGACAAATCCGTTTGAACCTGATGCAGTTGCTTACTATACGGCTTCACCAACTGAAACAGCAACATCCGATTTTAAATCTCTTGGAGGCTTTGTTAGTGGTGAGTTATTTGGTGAAACCCAATTTGTATTAGGCTTTGAACAGTCAGAATTTTCATATGAAAACCTGTTTGACAAACAAAGTGAAGTTGGAAATGTTGGAGGATCGTCTGGTAATTCTGATGGCGGATCCAGAGATTACTCAGCTATCTATTTTGAAACTGCTACACCATTTTCTGGTGGTAGAGGCGAGATTCAGTTTGCTGGAAGGCAAGATGATTATTCTGATTTTGGAACAAACTTTGCATATACTGCGAAAGCGCTTTATCAGTTAATGGATAACCTAACATTAAGAACTTCAGTTGGAACAGGATTTAAGGCTCCAGGATTGGGTTCAATGTTTGGAGCAACTACATTTAGTGCTGAATCTCATGTAGATTATGTCTATTGCGAAGCGAATGGGATTTCAAGGGCGGACTGCCAAGATAACCAAGTTAATACATACATCAGTGCAAACCCTAATCTTGGTCCTGAGGAATCAGAATCAATGAATTTTGGATTGATTTATGATTTTAATCTAGCTGGATCACACTCAGTAGCATTTGATTTTTTTAAAACTACAGTAATGGGAATAATCACGACTATATCCGTGCAAGATATTATTGACGCTTCTTTGTTGGGCCTATCTGCGCAATTGACTTCTCAAGGAGCATTTTGCACTAGATCAGGAAGCGACACTGGACCTTTAGAAGAGTGTTTTTATAACCCTATAAATGGGAACGATATAACTGTAGGTGGATTCGATATGAAATACAGAGGTATATTCAACACCCCAGTAGGCGATCTCGATGCAGGTTTAATTTACACACAGATGTTAGATGACGAAAGTGAGGCTTTCTTTAATGGACCTATAGTCGATCAAGTTGGTCTACCAAGTAGACCTGAATTTAGGTATAAGGCAGATCTTGGTATGGACGTACCATTTGTAAATGGTTTACGTTTGGGTCTTGAGTATGAGTATATTGATTCTTATGCTAACAACACTACTGCAGATTATATGCCTGAGGGTGAAGTTGATTCATGGGAACAAATTAATCTCAGAGCCAGTTATAAAGTATTTGATAATGTTGGATTGAGATTGGTTGTGAGAAATTTAGATAATTCTGATCCAGTGTTTTTCTCAAATGGTAATTACGATAGGGAATTACATAATAACTATGGAAGAGTTGTTATATTCGGTTTTAGTGTCGATTACTAATTAATAGAGATAGTAGAGAAGGAGGCTTTGCCTCCTTTTTTCAGAAATTATCTTTTCTAATTCTTAATTCTTTAAATCGATCCTCGGCATTTAATGGTCTTAAATCATCCGGAATCTTAAATCCCAAGAAAAGATTTATTTTCTTTTCTTTTAAAATTGTACTTGGTAAAGAAATTCCACCATTTGCTAGGATTTCATTTAAGCTTTTTACCTCTTCTTTAATATCTAGATCATCTATCTGAGTTAAAGCAAACTTTAAATTTGATAATGTGTATTCATGAGTACAGTAAACCAATGTTGTGTTAGGCAATTTGCTAAGTTTTGATAATGATTTGTGCATCTGTGTATATGTTCCTTCAAATAAACGCCCGCATCCGCCTGAAAATAAAGTATCCCCACAAAATAGAATGTCTTCTTGTTCTGAAAAATAACTTATATGATCTAGAGTATGTCCAGGAGTCTCTATAACTGAGAAATCTATACCAAGGGTATTAATTTTCTGACCTTCAATTAAAGATGTATCAATACCTTTAATAGTTGGATTATCCGGACCATAAACTTGGCCCTCCATTATTTTTTTTAAAGCTGCTATGCCGCCAGTATGATCAAAATGATGATGAGTAATTAAAATGTCCTTTAGTTTAAGATTCTTATTATCAATAATCCTTTTTACTGCTTCAGGATCACCTGGATCAATTACAGAGATATAATTTTCTTTTTGAATTGCCCAGATATAATTATCTGAAAAGGCAGGGATGTGAAAAATTCTCATTACTTTATAATCTTAAATTATGTCTATTAAAGTATATACAGATGGAGCTTGTAGGGGAAATCCTGGACCAGGAGGTTGGGGAGTTCTTATACTTTTAAATAATGAAGAAAAAGAATTATTTGATGGACTGAAAGACACAACCAATAATCAGATGGAGCTAAAAGCTGCCATTGAAGCTCTAAAACACTTAAAAGATCATAATGAAGAAATACATTTATTTACAGATTCTAATTACGTCAGACAAGGAATTACGGAATGGATAAATAAATGGAAAATAAACAACTGGCGAACAGCTTCAAAAAAACCTGTGGCAAATAGAGATTTATGGATTGAGCTAGATGAGTTGGCAAACAGCATGGACATTGTTTGGAATTGGGTTAAAGGTCATTCAGGAGATCCAGGAAATGAGCGAGCAGATCAACTGGCTAATTTAGGAGTTGATAGTGTCAGCTAGATATATATCTTTAGATACTGAAACTACGGGATTAGATTTTAAATCTGGCGACAGGGTGATCGAGATTGGTGCTGTTGAAATTATTGGTAGAAATAAAACTAAAAAATCATTTCAAACATACCTAAATCCAGAGGGAAAGCTTATAAGTGAGGGCGCTAAGTCAATCACAAATATCACTGATGAACAATTAAAAGATAAGCCTAAATTTGAGGATATAGCTGATGAATTTATAGAATTTGTGAGTGGAGCCGAGCTTATAATTCATAATGCAGAATTTGATGTTGGTTTTTTAAATAACGAATTACGACTAATTGGACATCAGGTGGAAGATATTACAACAATATGCAGAGTATTCGATACCTTAATACATGCAAGAAAGACTTTTCCAGGGCAAAAAAACTCTTTAGATGCATTAACACAGAGACTAAATATAACTGGTTATGACAGAGAGTTTCATGGTGCACTGCTTGATGCACAAATTTTATCTGATGTATATTTAAACCTTACAGGCGGCCAAGTAAAATTAAACTTAAGTACAAATGATGAATTTTTATCCCAAAATGACAATGCAATTTCAAAACCAAAAAATTTTAAAGTAGTTCAAGCAGCTGTAAGTTCTGATGATCTTGACGCACATAATAAATTTCTTGAAAAGCTATCACAAAAATCTGGAGAGAAAATTAAGTGG
>Ga0066370_10000161_pt1 | contig 13325 bp, 11 predicted proteins | sample Knorr_S15_td_Sur_FD_70971 | JGI IMG/M metagenome (GOLD analysis project Ga0066370, IMG submission 70971) | Marine microbial communities from Southern Atlantic Ocean transect - Knorr_S15_td_SurfaceA_ad_5m_LV_A | ecosystem: Environmental > Aquatic > Marine > Oceanic | place: Southern Atlantic...
TTGATGCGAAGTCTTTCATCGCTATCGTCCGTAAATGTTAGAGCATTTTGATCATAATAATTACTTATTTTCCAAGTTCTTGCAGGATTCTTCAACCATAATTGACTGCTTTCATTTCCTCCAGACTCAAATGTGACATAACATCTATCTGTTTCATCATAAACATGAAGATTCATATTTGATGCTGGAGTAATAGTTCCAATTCCAACTACACCAGCAGTGTTAACGTAATTTAAGCCAGGTATTCTAAACTTAGTAATACTTGAATTACCTAACGTAATTTCATTCGTAACAGTATTACTTGATGGATTTGCATTCGCACCTATTACAATTATATTATTTGCACTTGATAAATTCACAGCAACACTAGAACCTATTGCGACACAATCCGTATAATTAATTGTTCCACTAAGACCCCCTCTACCTGCCATATATCCCGCTAATGTATTAAATTTTCCAGAAGTTAATACCTGTCCACTAAGATTTCCAATTGCAACATTTCCTCTTCCTGCATTGTTATATAATGAATTTGAACCTACAGCAGTTGTAAAATCACAATCACTAGTAGCACTTCGTCCAGCTTGATGTCCTATAAAAGTAGTTGAATTATATGAATTCCCCCCTGCTCTATATCCGAATAATGTAAGATTAATACCAGTTCCATTGCCTAATCCTGCCTGTGCTCCAACCACGGTGCCTGAGACATTTGATTTGTTATAAACAGCTTCGTGTCCAATAAAAACATTTTGAGAGGACAGTGAACTATTAAGTGCTTTAGCAGCGTCCCGTCCCATAAAAATATTACTAGATGCAGTATTATTTTTACCAGCATCATATCCTATTGCAATATTATTGTCATCACCATCTATTGACTCACCAGCACCTTCTCCCAATAGGATATTATATTCTGCACTTGATCCATCAAGTGAACTACCAGCATTTGTTCCAGCAAGTAAGTTACCCTGTGCATCTTGACTAAATCCAGCACTTACACCTGTTAATTGTGATCCATCACCACGATAACTACTCGCTGTTATAATTCCAGAAGCATTAACTTGATTTACCTCAAATCCTGTAGAGTGTAGATTCTGTGTATGAAACTGAACACCTTGCGTATGGCCTATAGTAAGTGCAGTTCCTACGTTAATTACATTATTATTACCATCTATTTTTGTTGTAACACCAAAGGTCGCAATACCAGTCACCACAGGGCCTGTGTCAGATAAAGTGACAGTACTTAATCCTGTTCGACTTTTTAGTAAATTTGTGCGTATCTCTGATGACATATTTTTTTAATTATTTATTATACACCTATAGCAGTTAAAGAAAGTGTAGGCATACTGAATTGATCAGTGCCAGATCCATTCCACCAGTTAGTTTCATGAAGTTGTACATCATAACTTCCACCATAATCCTCTGCTTGAAGTTTGATTTCTTTGCCACTTGTCCAAGATGATTGTCTACCAGTAGCATTGTTTGTTGAACCACCAATATTAAATATCCATCTAATAGTAGTTCTGATACATCCGTCTTCAGCTGCCAACTCAGATCTTGCATAAGTTACTTCATTTCCAGCAATGTACATTCTATAATGCGAAATTGCCAGTGCATCTAGTCTACTCATCTGAAAATTAAATTCATAAATTACCTGTGTCGTCCCTGTAGGTGGTGTATATGTAATTTTACTTCCAGTTACATCCGTAAATGCTGTTGATAAATTTTGAACAGCTGTAACATTCTGAAATGTAACGTCACCATTACTCGTAGCGATAGTAGAACCATCACAAGGTGATGCCACAACTTCAAGAACTCTTTGTGCTCCACCACTCCATGAAGGCACAGCACTAGAACCGTTACTCTTTAATACTTGACCAGCAGTTCCATAATTTGCACCACCTAAACCAAGTGCACCAGATGAGTGAATACGAAATGTTTCAGCCGCTGCACTGTTATGGCAATATCTTAAATAATGATCACCACTATAGTTATGTTTTAATTGTAAAAATGCATCATAAGAATGGTTTCCACTCACAAAATAAATCATATTACTTGCATTAGTTCCCCGTGCATCAAATCTCATATGTGTGGAACTAGTATCTGATCGCATTCTAAAAGTTGCATTACCAGAGGGATTACCACCAACTCCCTTATAGATAACAAGTTGTTCAGTAATATCATCAGTGTTGATTCCAACATTACCTGCAAAAAAACCTTGTCCTTTGTAACTTACATTAAAAGTATCTGTTGTGCTATTATTTCTTACCTTAAGTGCTTTGTTAGTATCAGTTGCTTGTGTTGATGCAGATCGTGAAAGAATACCAAGACCACTCGGATCATAAACATCTAATCTTGCACTTGGATCAACAGTTGCAATACCAATATAGCCAGTAGTGTTTGTTATACAAAACTGATTATCAAGACCACCTGTGTTAAAAATGCGAAATGTTCCATTACTATCTTTAAAAATTCTAGCAGAATTAGAATGAGAACTTGTAAGAGTTATACCATCATTACCAGTATCACCCTTTTGCCTGATACCAAGTGTACCACCACTACTATTTGCTGCAGTAGTAGATCCTACAATTTGTAGTTGAGTTGCCGGAAGTGCAGTTCCGATGCCGACTTTACCATCTGTTTTAATTATGACATTACCATCGTTTCCTGCATTAGTTGCAAGGACTAAATCTTCATCATATGAAGAGATTACTCCTTCATCTACTACTATTTTCTTATTAAAATAATATCTACCTCTATCAGTATAAAAATGAGAGTAAGAAGTATTTGATGGCCCAACTTCAATATATCCTGTAGCTGTGGTAATTTTTAATGTGCTACCAGAAGCAGAATTTTCTATTACAGGGCCATCATCAATTTTTACATGATCAGTAAATGTCGTAAAACCAGCAACAACCATACCAGCATTCGGTGTCAATGCTATGTTGGCACTTGCTGCGTCAGGGCTTTGTAGATTGTGGGTTTTTAAAGTTGACATTATGATCTCATCGGAATGTGCCTCATGGCATCTTGAATATCTTGGGGAGTTGCATCAATTACTTTTGTTGCTTCGACCATATTGTAATATGGTGAAAGTCCTTGTTTTGCTTTTGCAAACCTATCACATTTTAAATCATATAATAGTTTTTGATAGTTAGGGTCACTACCATATTTAGTTGCGAGTAGTTCCTCTGCATTTTCTACATACTGCCACATGGTTTTACTGTTTACAACTCCATCTCCACAATCACTGCAAGATACAATTGACATTCCATATTTTTCTATGTCGCGTAAATAATTTTCATAATCAGTATTTGCAGGATCACAAGGGACAAAGTAGTTTTTTGTCTTTTCACCATCATCAACTATTTTCAAAATACTGTCAAGTGGTGTGCCCTGAATTGGACAATTTCCTAATAGTTTGTAAGTAATTTTCATTTTTTATAACTCCGCTGAAATGTCTACTTCTGCTACAGGGACATTAACTGACGTATCACCACTAAAATAATATTGAGTAATAGTTGTATTTTCATAGACTTGAGTGAAAGTTCCACCACCTCCTTGTGATGGTTGTGATGCAGTTGGAGTTGATCTCATCGGAACTGGATGAGGGACACGAACCATTGAATTACCAGAAGAATAAACTGAACCATAATAAACAGAACCAGTAACGTATGTATTGGCACCTCCAAAATAATATCTACAACAACGCAAATAATCATCAAGGAAACTGCGGTGTTCAAACGGAGTGGCTACTGAGCCGATTTCAAGTTGAACTCCTGTCAAATATAAAACATTATCAGTACTATCTCCAATACTTACATTAAGATTAGCAGCTCGATTTGCATTAACATAAGCATCCCATGTTGAGTGTGCAGTGCCAGAATTAGCAGTTGAACCGGCTATAAACCACCACTCTAAATAAAGTTCTGCACTATTATCATTAATTAGTTCCCCGTTTGAAGTTTCAGTAGGAAAAGTAATTACTTTTCTTTCCCAAGTATTTGGAGAATTGACAGTATAAGTTCCACATACCATTCTGGAGTTTGTAAGATCTCTCCAATTTACTTGATAATTTCCTGTTTTATTTGTCTTAATATAAAAAGATAAAGTTACTGGTTTTGCACCAGAAGTGCCTTTTCCAATATCTTGAACATCATAACCTTCTCCTTTATATAAGACTCTAAATGAGTCACCAGCTGCTGGTGATGCAACTGCAGTTGTGCAATCAAACTTCATTGATTTACTAAAACCTTCAGGGTGATCACCAGACTGCGACATTACGAAAACAGTATTACCACCGATTGATACCGAAAATCTATCAACAGTTTTATAACCAGTAGCACTAGTACTAACAGTTGCTGAAGTTGTTCTTTGAGCTATGACCATTCCTCCATTAATTATCTTGTTACGATTTGATAAATTTTGACTTCCAGTATAATTAATTTCTGTTGCTGTCATTATTCCGGTGACAATAGCCCCAGTGTTGGTCGTTTCTATTTTTTTAGAACCACTAAAATATAAATCTACTGAGCCACCGCCAGCAGCGACAAGCATATTTGTACCATCAATTTTTTCTAAAACTATGTAATTATCATCTTGAAGAATTAAATTTCCAGTACCGTTTTTTATGATTGAGTGGTTGCCCGTATGATAAAGTTGTAAATCTGAACTGCCACCAAAAGATAAAATTGCATTATTATCAAACTCTAATTGATTATCAGACGCATCCCATAATACATCATATGATCCACCCTCCAATTTAAAATCATTCTGATGTGTAGTAATTCCTGTATGAACATTATTTCCATTACCTAATAATGAAGTTCCACTGGTTGGCAACACAAATGTGAGATTACCAGCATCTGCAGCTGAAGCAATCTCAACATATCCACTATTACTACCAGTCAGTCGAATCTTAGACATATATCTTTTTAGTTATTTATGATGATATTAAACATTTAATTTAGATTATAAATCCCTCAACTTTTTAATATACAGAAAAGTACCAGCACTTCTAATATAAGGATTTCCATTAAATGAACTATATGATATCCTAAATTTATCATTTGATATATTATTTACTTTCCAGTAAAGTTTGAGAGTATTAGTACTTTGATTTGTTCCCGACTGTCCACCACCCGTATGTATCACAGATTCCATTGCTGAAGTATAAGTGCTATTATCAGTTGTAGTGTATATCGCATTAGTAACAGATTTACAAGTAGCGTTGTAAATACCCCACCCAATTATCACTGAAATCTCATAGTATCCTGTCGATGGCATTCTAAATCTTCCTTGAGACTCGTAAGCACCAATATATCCTAAATTTGCATATGGACTACTAGTCAGTTGTGTCCAATCTCCTAAATCAAAATATCGAACAGTTTGATCTGAATTACTAATATCAGCAGAACACTTCCACATATCTAAAACATCAGTTTGATCTGTCCATCTAGCCCAAGAATTTGGGCCTCCACTAGTTAATACTTGACCTGCTGATCCAGTTTCCATCGAACCATAACCATTGTCTAATCTCCACGTTCCATTATGTGTAATTCCAAACCATTCCTTGCCTCTCAATCTAACTCCGAATCTGGGTTTGTGTGCTGCTGTAGTGATTCCAGAAAACTTATCAACCTCAACATATAAATTACCTTCAGAAGAAGCAGCATTAATTTGGCCATGAGCACCAGTATCGCTATCACTTAATGTTAATTGAGGTGTTCCGGTATGTATGTGAAGTGAACCGTGTGGACTTACAGTTCCGATACCGACTGCACCACTTGATGTGATGCGAACCCTTTCGCTACCACCAGTTTCAAATGTGATTGTATCGTTAGAAGGAAATCCAAACTTTGTATCTGTGTCTCCAGCATGGACAATATAATCATCAATGGTAAAGTCACCCGTATTTTCAAAAGGCCCAACAAATTTTGTAGCAGTTATTATTCCTGCAGCGTTAATATTAGTGCATTCATATCCTGTACTATGAACATTACTTGTTCCTGTTTTAAAATTAGATGCTGTGGCAACACCAACGATATCAATTTCTCTTAGATCCTCGATACTTAAAGAACCTATACCAGCATTTATATTATTCGTTTGTCCGTTTATCTGAATGCCCATTTATCAAAGATTTTTTTAGTATTTAGACCACAACATAGTTGCCATCGACTGTCAAAACACCATTGACTGTAACTGGCCCTGCCATCAATCCGTTAAAGTTTGTGCTTATATAATGACTACCATTCAACTCATTATCATATATTGTCATACCATTACTCACATACATTCCTTGGAAAGAATTACCTGCTCCCACTAAAGTTGTCGGAAGTGCATTTGTGTTTATACCAATACTATCTGTGGTGTGAATACCTGATGCAGACTTTGTAAATGTTGTTCCTCCACCAGCACCGCTTTCAATACTGATATCAGCAACATTATTTGTAATTAAAAATGTATTACCTGCTCCAATGAAATTGAACATGGTAACACCGGTGCCGATAGTTACACCACCTGACTGAATACCAACACTTGATAATCTATCTTTTGCACTCTCTGCTAATTTTGCAAGTGTTACTGATGCGTCTGCTGGAACTGATACACCAATTGATGAACCAAGAACAATTATATAACAATCATCACCAGCACTTGGTGCAGATGCAAATTCAATGCTTGATTGATCTATCGTGTATGCAGACTCAGCTTCTTGTATAACACCAGCAAGTACAACCAAAAGTGCGAATGATGATCCGGGAAAAAATGCTGTACCACCAGCAGATAAATCAAACGATACCTTGCTCCCATCAAACTGAGACTCTATGTTGTCTAGTTTGAGGTAGTTTCCCTGACTTAAATCGCGACCAAGATATGGCATATTATTATTTTTAGTTATTTATTTACTTTAGAAAAGTCTGATTATGTGTAAACGAGTTCCTTTTTGATTATCAAATCCAGATCCACCATAATCATTACCACCATGAACATCTCCTAAATCCTCATCAATTTGCCAATTTCCTCCGTCAACATTTGCGTGAGCACGGACACGAATTCGAGTGTTAACATTAAAATATAAAATAAAAGTAACACATGCTGCAATAGAGTCTGTATCGGTGTTATCATTACTACCAGCTCGACCACCAGAATTCTGTATCAAAGAATAAGTATTTCCATTATCTTGTGATTGTTCAACACCTATAGCCCAATCACGAAGAGAATTAGCAGTGTTAGAATGAAATACTGCCTGAGCTGTTACTAAAAAATATCCTGCTGTTTGAATAGTGTAGTAATTTTGAGTTCCAGTTGTCCAACCAGATTTTGTATCATCATAAACCGAACCAAATTGAACCCATTGTGTTGAGTTGTCAGTAAGACTTTGATTTTGTGTTGCAACTGTATGTGCAACTCTTAAGAACTCTGGAGTCACTACAGTTACTTGTCCTGCTAAAACATTAAGATTACCAGCACTTGTAATGCGAACTCTTTCATCTAATAATGATTGATTATCTCTTCTTGTAAAGAACGAAAGATCACCAGCAAAATCATCACCAGCACTATTTTTTCTTGCTCCAACGGCAGCGAGAGTTCTTGCTGTTCCATTCACATATCCAAGAAGGCCTAATGTTGATTTAGTACCTATTGCGTCAGTAGAATCATTATCAAGTAGTTGAAGAGTTTGACCCAAGTTTGTAAGTGTGCTCACACCTGCAATTCTGACCTTACCATCTGCTAAAATGCGAACTCTTTCATTTTGTCTATTTGAAAAAATTAAAGATTCAGAACCTTGTCCACCCCAAACAATTGCATTATTATCTGAACCAGTGCCACCACCCATTAATCTCAAACTCGCATAACCGTTGGCATGTGTATTTTTTATGTGAACTGTATTTCCAGCATTCAAGTAATAATCTGATGAATTATCTACATTTTGTCTTATTTGTAAAACACCGGTTGAAACAGTAGTTCCGACACCAACTAACACTGATCCTGTCATGGTTGAGGCACCAGACACATTTATATTATCTAAACCGACTGATCCTGTAATCGATACAGTTCCACCAGCAGTGCCAATTCCTATCGCAGTTCCTGCCGATGGTAATATCGTGTTAACTTTAAGATTACTTGACATGATCTAGGTTATTTCCATAATAGTGAGTGCAACATCTAAACTATTTGCAACGTCACTTTTTGCTGTAATTGTATCTGTTGTTTCTAAAACTATTTTATTTCCTGCCATAAATTCAAAAGATGATCCCTGTGGAATTGGAACATTCTTCATCAAATGAATATCGTCTGCTGATGCTCTTGTGATACCGATCCCTACATTAATATTATTTCCTGAAATATTTGAAGCTGTAATACCTATTACCACAGTTGTTGTTGAATTGGGTACAACGTATAATCCCGTCGTTGTTACACCGACACTCGCTTTTGTTTTTAATTTAAAGGTGTTTGCCATTTGTTTATCCTAAAGCTATTGCGAGAGCGACTACATCATCAAGTGATGCAGTACCGCCACCACCACCTCCGGTGGCATTGACAACTGTAATACCAGTAGCACCGACTGTGGCAGTAATATTACTATTGAAGTTCAAAGTGGTGGCAATTCCAGCTGGAGTTCCGTTGTTCTGTATAAAGACCCCAGTTGAAACACCGACTCCTTTGACACGAACCTCAGTCCTACTATTTATGTCGCCTACTACATCGAGTTTATAGCCAGGATTAGTCGTTCCAATACCAACGTGTTTGTTAGAATCTTTAACGTTGACTATTGAACCTAATTGTGAAAGTTCTCTATTCCGTGCCATATTATTTTTTTAGTTATTTATTGAATCAAGTATCCTTCAAAGAAAGTGGTAAGAGGAGTATAACCACCATTATTCTGAGTAAAACAATTACCACTAACACCATTATAATAAGCAGGATATACCTGATCACCAGCGTTCAACCCCAAAAGTCCAATAGCATGACTTACAGCATTCGTATCATCCACACGTTGATAATCTCTTATTATCTCTTGAGCAGAACCACCATTCGGGATAACCCATACTTTTGCTTCAATTACTCCAGTGCCTGATAATGCTGCTCTTATTTGTAGACAATGATGAAAATAATATGCCCCACTTACAGGTGCAGTAAATCTACCATTACTTGTATTATAATTAGAACCTGTATCATAAACCTCTGTATTATAAGTGATTGTGCCTGAACCACTACTTAATTGAAAGTGAGATCCACTCATATAAACTTGGAATCTAGGATTGTGTAGTTTCGTAACTTCACCACCCGAATGGATACGAAGTGATTCTGTTGGTGAAGAATCTCCAACTCTTGTTGTAGCAAATACAAGTCGAGTTGGCATATCATTTGAGCCAGGTGTGCCATCCACTTGTGCTTCAATGTTAGCACCAACTGTAACTAAATCATTTCCGTCTGCACCAGCAAAAGCTACATTACCTAAACCATCTCCACTTTGAACGACTGTATAATTACCAATTGTATTAGATCTTGATTTACCTAGAACTAAACTTGGGCCTGCAGTGACATTTTCAAAACGTGATAATGTTAATGCTGGTTGATTTTGATCTATGTTAATTTGTGCAAGTCCATGACTGTTACTTCCAATTGTTTGAGTTGTAGTATGCCCCAAAAGAAATCTACCACTTGCGTCGATGCGAAATCTTTCGGATTCTCTTGTCCAGAATGCAAGATGACTACTTGATCCAGATCCTCCTTGTGCTCTTATATTTAAAGGTTGTGATGCAATAGTTTGAATACGTGCCTCTGTCGCAGTCTGCATAATACGAAGAGGATTAGTAGTAGTTCCTTCATTAATATCTAATATTGCATCTGTTCCAGCAGATCGTGATATTTTTATATCACCAAAACATGTAGTAGCACCACCAACGCTTACATTATCTAAAAATGTATGACCATCTACATCTATATCTCCAGATATATCCAACTCAGTCGCGGTGATAATACCAGTGTTACCTATCTTTATATTATTTCCTACATCTAACTGACCACCACTTACATTAATACCACTTCTTGCTGTGATTAAACCAACTGAGTCTATATTAGTTACGTCTTCATACGTTAACGTTCCACCAATAGAAACATTTCCAGAAAACGTACCTATTCCGTTTACCTGTAAATCTTCAATCTCAACACTTAGAGATTTTCTTATATCTGTTAACTTACTTAGAGCCATTAATATTTTTAGTTATTTATCCAATTAAATGACCGCAAAAATGACTATGAGGCCCATAGAAACGAGTCGTGCCAGTTTGTGTACCTCTTCGATGTACTGTAACTGCATCATTCGCTGCTAATTGTAGATATACTGTACCACAAAGTTGACTACCATCAGTAATATCATTACTACCGAAGAAAAACACATTATTATTTCCGTTAGTTACTTCGGTATTATTAACACGGGGAACAAGATGTGTCATAGGATCGTTTGTTCTACGGAAATAGGCTCCAACAGTAAATGAATATAATCCTGCAACTGGTGCGGTAAATGTGTTGTTTGATGTGTTGAATACAGCAGTTCCACCGAAAGTATGATGAGTTGAATCAACAGCTGCTTTTCCAGAAGAAGTTAAAACATTAAATTGAAATTTATCTCCTCCACCAAGATCATGATTACCAAAGGTGCAATGAGCAAAAAATGCAACTTGATATGGTTTCGTAATATAACCCGTTGAATGGATGCGAACTCTTTCTTCATTACTAGAATTACCCCAATCCCCATCAGTTGCAGCATTACCTGTAAAGAAAAGAACATCACCACCAGCACTTCTTGTACCAATAGCTAAATCTTGTCCAACTCCATCGCTTGACCATTGAGTAATTGCTGGTAATGCACCCTCACTTGCAGAAGTTAATTCTCTAAAGGTAATACCACCTTTTACATGTAATTTAGTGTCTGGATGCACATTTCCATCAGCAGTGGTGTCATTTACAATTACGTTACCACTTGAGTCGATGCGAAGTCTTTCATTAGTTCCAGTTCTAAATTGAATATGTCCACCACTTCCTGATGCTAAATCAGCATAATTACCAGATGAATGACTGACACCATGAAGTGTTAATGCTGCACCATTGTTAACACTATTACTTGAACCACCGAATAATCTTAATCTTGATGTGTCAGCATTTGTCATGATCATGCTGTCAGCTTGATTCAGTTTTAGTGTTCCACTTGAGTCGATGCGAAGTCTTTCACTATTATTTGTATCAAGATGAATTATATTTGTATCGAAACTGATTTTAGTATCGGTATCTCCAATATGTCTGATACTTGTAGCAATATCTACGTTGTCTGTAAATGTCCCAGTGGTTCCTGATATTGCAGCAAAGTTAGCAGCACCACCAAACGTGGATATACCTGCTACATCTATATCTCCATTACAGTCAATACCACTCCTCGCTGTAATTAATCCAACCGAATCTACGTTTGTTACATCTTGATATGTTAAAGTACCACCAATCGACACCTCTCCCAGATTGAGAGGATCTTTTAATATTGAACCAGATATTTTTGTGAGTGCCATATTTTTTTATTCAGTAGATGTTTTATCTGATATCAATTTTGTTTTCCATGCAACTTTAACAGTAGGTGTCCATGCAGCATTACATATTAATTTAACTTCATCTGGTATATCTGTTACACCATCTGACTCTTTTAATAATGGATTATCAACAAGATTGTCATCACCATCTAAGGTTCCGGGATCAAGAACATATCTATGAAAAGATCTTGTTATTTCTGCTCCATCTTTTTTGATAACTGAAGCTTTTCTGACTTGTACGTGTTTATACTGGCCAATGATTTCAATTTTATCGTATTCAATTACTTCTTCAAGTGCCATTAGGGAAGTCCTCCGAACTAAACTGGTTTAGGCATTTCTATTTATAGACATAACGAATGGTCTATGTGGTATGATAAGTGTATGAAAGAAGCAAATAACCACTACTATTACATTCATTATAAGCAATTGATGAATTACTTCCTTCCTGTAATATCATACTAGTTTGGTTGAAACGCACGTTACGGAAATTATTTTGTTTGCTACCAAGAAGATTTGTATATCTTCCAAATGTAATGACACAACTCTCACCTGTTCCAGTGAAAGGAAGACCTCCAATGTTAAACCCAGATCCATCACTAGTATCTAAACCACTCGCTACACCTATTGTAATTGTGCCATGAACAACTCTACCAATTTTTGTATAAGTTCCACCCCTTGCTTCAAAATTGGGAGCACTGACATTTAGAAGAGTAGGAGTAAAAGAGCCTTCTTCATAGTCGTCAAGCAGTTCGTTTGACATTGATCCACCACTATCACTAGTTGCAGAGAAGTCAATACCATTACCAGATGGTACAACTAGATTTCCAGATGTAATTTGAACATCTCCATCAGGGTGTATTCTCATTTTTGGTAGAGAAGAACCAGATTCATTTGCATGGAATACAATTTGACCACCCTGCACAGCGTTCATCATATTATAATTATTACTATCATTTTCTAAAAATAAACTTCCTACGGTTGTTCCAGTTGCATGTTGAAGACGGATAGATGTAGAAGCATTACTATTATTGTTTCCTGCTCTCACTGCGAAAGTTGTTCTTCCTTGTGATGCGTCACCCAAAACAAAAAAACCTTCATTATTAGCACTTCCACAATAATGAGTTATTGAACCACCAGCTCCGATGCGAAGTCTTTCTGTTGTTGTGTTTGCACCATCAGCTGTTGTAGAAAATATTAATCTTCCGGGCATGTCAGTTGTACCCGGTGTTCCATCAACCTCTGCACGAATGGATGCTGCTTTCTCTAGAGTATTATTGCCCTCTCCCATAAAGAGAACTTCACCTAAAACACTGTTATCTGACACAGCACTTCCATCTGCAGTTCTTGCAAACATAAATGATGCTCTTCTATTTGCAGAACCAGCACCAGAATTATATCTCAATACTATTGCAGTATTACTATTAGAATTATCTTCAATTTGTACTTTTGGAGTTTGAGTGTTTCCAGCACCATCAACATATGTTCTCGCAGCACCAGTCGCTACTATAACTATTCCACTCGCATCAACGCGAACTCTTTGACTACCAGCTGTTTCTACTGATACTGTATCATCTGCAGGGAATCTTATCTTTGTGTCGTTATCACCGACATGAGCAATAGCGTCAGGAATTCTAAGTTCATTATTGAAAGTTATATTACCACTGCTACCAATAATCATTCTCTCAGTGTCATTTGTTTTGAACTGAATTTGATTATTGGCAGGAAATCTGATAACGGTATCTGTATCTC
>Ga0066370_10000162_pt1 | contig 13324 bp, 14 predicted proteins | sample Knorr_S15_td_Sur_FD_70971 | JGI IMG/M metagenome (GOLD analysis project Ga0066370, IMG submission 70971) | Marine microbial communities from Southern Atlantic Ocean transect - Knorr_S15_td_SurfaceA_ad_5m_LV_A | ecosystem: Environmental > Aquatic > Marine > Oceanic | place: Southern Atlantic...
GCATCTTTTCTATTGTCTGGCAACCAAGAATTTAACTCTCCGGGATGATTATTAAAATATTTTTGAACATCTTGTTTTACATCATCTCCATGAGTGTTTCTTGAAAACATTTTTAATTTAGGAAGTTCTAAATCTTTGGGAATTTTTTTTCTGTTTTCCTCATCGTAAGACCATTTTCCTCCTACTGGCTTACCATTTGAAATTAATATGTCTAAATCTTTCCGCATGAGTTGGTAAAAACTCACCATTCTGAGATTTTTTTTATTTTGAGCAAACTTATTAAATTTGTCTCTTGAACAAAGAAACATTGGAGATTGGATGATTTCAAAGTTAATTTTCTTTTGTTTTAAAAAATCAAATATCTTTGTTTCAAAGAACTTATCTTCAATTTCGAAAAATTTAAGAGTCTTGAATCTATTTTTATCTAAAAAATCTCCAAGAAGGGTCACAAAATCCTTATTTTTGTTCTTTTCACTAAGTTTGTTATAAAAAACTTTATACCCATGAGCACACATTTCATCCTTGAAACAACGCATCGCGTTTAGAAAGAAGAATATTTTTTGTTTATGGTATTTTTCTTCTGTACAAAGTCCAAAGTCCTCAGCCATAAAGATATTCTTAGTTTTCGCTTCAGAAAGGTATTTTTTATCGAAAAGTTGATTGCCAAGAATTATTAATAACGTATCATCATTCATTCTTTTAATTTACTTTATTTGAAACTTTTTTATTCAATTAATAACTATTCATTATTTAAATAGCTATGAAAAATAAATTTCCTTATCTTGGTATCTCCAAAACAGTGACTGAAGAAATGTGTGATCTAAACGGTCATATGAATGTGACTTTCTATACAAAAATTTTTGAAGAGGGTTCTTATGAAATGTTCAATCAGCTTGGAATGGGTTTTGATTATATTAACTCTGGATTTAGTACCTTTACTCTTGAACAAAATCTTAGATATGTAAAAGAAAACTTATTAGGCGATAAGATTTCAACACATTACAGAATTGTAAATGTAAATAGAAAATTGATTCATCATGTGGGAATACTCCTGAATAACGATAAGGAACTGAGTGCGATTGAAGAAATTCTTCTCATTCATATCGACATGAACAAAAGAAAATCTTGTCCTATGCCAGATGAATCATATAACAAAGTATTAAAAATGAAGGAGGAGAACGACGCTCTTGGAGAATTGGATTTTGATCTAAGATTTAAAATTAAAACTTAGTTGCCTGTAAATTCAGGTTTTCTTTTTTCTAAGGAAGCCTTGATACCTTCTTTGAAATCGGCAGTCTCTCTTAACCTATTTTGCTCAGAAAGCTCCCATTTAACAATTTCCTCTATCTTATCTACAGAATCTCCTTTGATTGTTTCTCTTATAGCTTGCACCCCCAAAGGGCCTGCCATATTAATCTCATTTGCAAGTTCTTTTGCTTTATTCAACAATTCGTTCTGGGGGACAAAAAAATCAGCTAAACCTATTTCGTAAGCTTCTTTTCCCTTGACTCTAGCACTAGTTAGTAACATCCATTTAGCTTTTTGATTTCCTACTACTCGCGGTAATGTAACTGTTGTTCCAAATCCTTGATGAAAAGCTAGTTTTGAAAAATTTGCACTGAATCTAGATTCTTCGCAAGCAATTCTAAAATCTGCAGATAGGGCTACTCCCAATCCACCTCCAACTGCGGCACCTTGTATAGTAGCTATCACAGGTTTTTTAGTTTTGAAAAGTCTTACTGCTTCTTTGTATAACTTTTCATAAGGATCTGATTCTTCCTTATAGGAAGATCTCGTAAAATCAGCTCCAGCACAGAAATGCTTTCCTTCAGACGATAATATGATGCTCCTACAATCTTGATGTTTATCCATTTCTTCAAAAAAGTCTGCAATCTGACCAATGAGTTCAGCATCAAAATGATTGTTTGGTGGTCGGTTGATGGAGACAAAGCCGATATTATTTTGAAGATCAGTTTTTAGGTCTTTATAACTCATAATACTAACAAGTCTAACATGAAGAATTTAAAGTAAAATGAATCTAAGAAAATTAAGCATGAGGATTATAAAAAATATAATTTCAAAAATCGATGTCACTCTTTTTGTTATTTATGGATTTTTGGGGTTCGGAAGTATATATATTGCTAGTTTCATAAGAAGCGTTACAAAACTGAATTTTTGGGCTGAACTGCTGATTTGCTTTTTAATCATTTCTCCGATTTATTTTCTCGTAAGAGTTCTAAAGAAAAAATATTTAAAATAATGTTCAGAATCTTGCTAATTTCTATTTTTGTTATAGGAACAATTCTTATCTTTTCCTACCTAACAACTTATCTAGTACAGAAATTTGGAAAGTTAATTGCTTTATCTTCCATTTTATCGGTAGGACTTATAGTCAGTGCAATTATAATTGCTCACGAAGATGGATGCGTTACAGAAAGCGACGGAATTAAGGCAGCTAAAGTTTGTTGGATAAAATGAAGACTTTTCAAGATCTAGTTCAAGAAGCTCTAAAAACAATACCTGAAATTGATATTTTTCAGTTGAAAGAAAAAATTGATAATAAAAAAGTTATCAAATTAATTGATATCAGAGAAGATAGGGAATGGGTTTCAGGAAGAATACCTGCTGCAATTCATGCAGGCAGAGGTATCCTTGAAAAGAGTATTCCTGAGATTGCAGCCACTGATGATGAAATTGTCCTTTACTGTGCTAGCGGGTTTAGGTCGGTTTTAGGAGCAAAATCTCTTAATGAGATGGGATATACAAATGTTTTCTCTCTCAAAGGCGGTATTTCAGACTGGATTTCAGCTGGTTTTGAAACGGAAGAATAATTTCAATTACAAAATAAAAGTTTATAATTAGTTTATGAAAGAAGAATTGTTAGATGTTTTGGTAGTCGGCTCGGGCATATCAGGAATTGGTGCCGGGGCACATTTAAGTATGAAATGTCCAAATAAAAAATTTCTCATTCTCGAGGGTAGAGATAATTTTGGAGGTACTTGGGACTTATTTAAATATCCAGGAATTAGATCCGATTCGGATATGCACACTCTTGGATTTAGCTTTAAGCCATGGGTTCATAAAAAATCTATTGCCGATGGATCATCTATAATGGATTATCTTGAAGAAACGATTAAAGAATATGAGCTCACCGATAAGATAAGATATAAACATCATGTTCATCAAGCTGAATGGTCCTCATCAGAAAATCTTTGGACATTAAAAGTTGAAGATAAAAGCTCTGGAGAAACGAAGCTCTTTAAATCTTCCTTTTTATATATGTGCGCGGGCTACTATAGTTACAAAGGAGGGCACTTACCAGAATTCAAAGGAAGAGAAGAGTTTCAGGGAAAGATAATTCATCCTCAAGAATGGCCTGAAGATTTCAATTATGAAGGAAAAAATGTTGTAGTGATTGGAAGCGGTGCCACCGCAGCTACGATTGTTCCTGAGATGTCAAAAAAAGCAAAACATGTGGTTATGCTTCAGAGATCTCCTACATATTATGCTTCTGCTCCAGATGAGGATGCGATAGCTCTTTTCCTTAATCGATTTCTTCCAAGACGTTTTGTTTATAGCCTCATCAGGCTTAGAAACGTTTTATTCCAGCAATGGATGTATAAAAGAGCCAGGAGCCGTCCTGAGAAAGTAAGGGAATTTTTATTAGATAGGGTTAAAGAAGAACTTCCAAATTATAATATTCAAAAACATTTCACACCTTCTTATAATCCTTGGGAACAACGTATGTGTTTAGTTCCAAACAGCGATTTGTTTGAGGCTATCAGACAAAATGATGTTTCTATCGTCACTGACCATATAGAAAAGTTTACCAAAGAAGGCATTGAGCTTAAGTCTGGCGAAGTCCTTAAAACCGACATAATAATTACTGCAACAGGAATTGTTCTTGAAAACTTTGGTGGCATAGAAGTTAAGGTTGATGATTCTTTAGTTAAAGTATCTGACACCATGACATACAAAAGTATGATGTACAGCGGCATTCCAAATTTTGTGAATTCATTCGGTTATATAAATGCTTCATGGACTCTCAAAGCAGACATTACTAGTGAATATGTATGCCGTCTTTTAAAACACATGGATAAAAATAACTTCAAAAAGTGTTGTCCCGAGATTCCCTCAGACGTTGAAGAGTCGAAAGAATGGCTAGCAGATTGGTCTTCAGGTTACATTCAGAGATCTATTCATAAATTTGCCAAACAAGGAAATAAAAAACCTTGGGTAAATTATCAAGACTATCTTAAAGACTGGTTTGACGTAAAATTTGGAAAAATAGAAGATGGAAGTCTTCAGTTTTCCAATAAAGAAATTTAAATCAGTCTTTCTCTAAATAAGATTGAATTCAGTAAAGAAATCGTCAGAGTGCCAAAACTTAATGATGTAGAGTTGATAATTGGAAATTCAGGGAGAAATTTCTCTGGAGGAACTTCAATAACAATTCAATTACTGCACTATCAAGTAAAAGAGATCAATTTAGCTGTTCTAGGATCAAATTTTATTCCTAGTAATTATAATACATTAAGTTATTTTCAATTTATTAAGCTTACTCGCAAAATGCTTTCCAATGGCAAGCAGAGGGTCTTTTATACTCGAAGAAATGATGAAATGATTCAAGGCTTAATCGCTAAATATTTTTTTGGGGCAAAAATTAAAATAATTTTTTCATCATCTGCCCAAAGAAATCATACAAAGTTTACTAAATGGTTGATGTCTAAAATGGATAGTATTGTTGCAACATCAAAAAAAGCAGCAAGTTTTTTAAAAAAAAATCCCGATACAATAATACCTCATGGCATCGATCTAAAAAGGTTTAATTCTCCCGAAAATAAAAAAAAATCATGGAAGGAATTAGGTTTTCCAGGAACTGTAGGAATTGGTATTTTTGGGAGAGTAAGATATTCAAAAGGCATAGATGTTTTGGTAGATGCAGCTATAAATACCTTACCTGAAAACCCTGAGGCGACAGTAATTATTTGCGGGGAAACTCAAATAGAAGATCAGTCATACAAAAACAGCATGTTAAAAAAAATAAAAGATGCTGATCTTCAAGATAGGATTCTCTTTCTTGGAAAACAAGATTTTGATGAGCTACCTAAATTATTCCAAGGCATGACGATTGTAGCTGCTTTGAGTAGAAATGAAGGATACGGACTAACTCCTCTTGAAGGTATGGCATCTGGAGCAGCTGTTCTAACTAGTAAAGAGGGCGTTTGGGATGAACTTGTAAGAGACGGAATTGATGGTTACTTGGTAAACACAGGCAATGTTGACGAAACTTCAGAGAAATTAAATTTGTTAATAAAAAATAGTTCTAAAACCTTAACTATGGGAGAAAATGCTTCAAAATATATTCACGAAAACTTTTCTGTTGAAAATGAAGCAAAAAAAATAATTAAACACATAAGGAATGTTCAAAATAGATAGAAAATTAAAACTTGTAATATTTTTTTTATCCTTCTTTTCTTCATGGAGTTTTTCAATAGATCTAGATAATTCTACAAATCATTTAAGAACTATTGTTTTTGGTGCGGGTTGTTTTTGGAGCGTAGAAAAAAAATTTCAAGAAACATTCGGGGTTGTTGATGTGAAGTCAGGATATGCTGATGGTAAAAATATTAAGCCTTCTTACAAAGAAATCATCAAAAGTAAAAATAGATTTAATCCAAACAATTATGCAGAAGTTGTCAAAGTTACTTACAACAGTAACAAAACCAGTTTAGAAAATCTTTTAATGACTTTTTTTGAAATGCATGATCCAACTCAATTAAATCGACAAGGAAATGATATTGGAGTCCAGTACAGATCTATTATTTTAACTTCTTCAAAAGAAGAGTCTTTGCTATCCAGTGATATAAAGGTTAGATATCAAGAGCTTCTTAGCAAGAAAGGATATGGTCCTATAAGAACCGTTATCAAAGAATTGACTAATTTTTATTTAGCTGAAAATTATCATCAGGATTATTTAGAAAAAAATCCTAATGGTTACTGCCCGGATAATTCTACTGGAGTTGTATTTTCAAAAAAAATAAAAAATATCTCAAATAATCAGGATTTATTGATAGGAAAAAAAATTCTTATTCTCGAGGCTGAAGGATGCCCTTATTGTTATAAATTAAGACAAGACGTTCTTAATGATTATCAAGGATCAGTGGAGTTATTTTTTAGAAAATCAGATGAACTTGATGGTCTTGACTTAAAGACACCATCTTGGGCAACACCAACAATCTTTTTTTTAGAAAATGGCAAAGAAGTATCTTCGCATCAAGGCTATCTTTCAAAAGAAAAGTTTTACATATCCTTAGGAAAATTTAAGTTGGGTAAAACTGAAGCATATAATGTTGCTTTCAATCAAGGTACTGATCCTACTTACTGTAAAGAGTATGAACTTTTCAAAAATACTCCAGAAGGAGTATTTATTGACAAACTGAGTGGAGCTCCTCTCTTTGATACCAAACACAGATTTAATTCTAGAACAGGCTGGCTTTCTTTTACTGAAGCAGTGAAAGATTCTGTAACCGAACACATGGATTACAGTTATGGCATGGTTCGAGTTGAGATAAGATCAAAATCGTCAGGTATTCATTTAGGACACGTATTCAATGATGGTCCAAATGGTAAACCCAGGTATTGTATCAATGCGACTGTGTTAGAATTCGTCCCAAATTTAGACACGTAGCTCAGTTGGTTAGAGTACTACCTTGACATGGTAGGGGTCCCCGGTTCGAATCCGGGCGTGTCTACCAAAATTTCTGAGGTTAATATGTTTGAAATCAATATTTTTAATTCTGCACAAATTTTTGACCAAATTTTCGCTTTTATTTGTGTTTATCTGCTAACAAGTCTGAATGCAAAAACTCGTTTTTATGGCTTTATTATTGGTACCGTTGGTTTTATTCCGGGAGTTTACTTACTAATCGCTACTCAACTTTGGTGGTTATTAGCTTTTATGCCAATTTGGGCCTATATTAATTATGTTGGAATAGTTAATAACTACAGAGAGTATAAAAAAGCTAAAGTTACTTAAAAGATATTTTTTTATAACTAAGTTTCAAGGTATTTTTCTCTTATGAATACTACATTAAAAGCTTTTTTGAGATCAGATCATGCAGGTGAGGTAGGAGCTGTTTATATTTATAGGGGAATTCTTAGAATTGCTAGGGATCCTGATTTGGTTAATTTCTCAAAAAGGCATCTGGCAACTGAAGAGTCTCATCTCGAAAAGATTGAAGCAGTTCTCCCTAAAAAAGATAGAAGTAAATTAGTCTGGTTATGGAAAATTGCGGGATTCTTACTTGGGTTTCTCCCTACATTATTTGGTCCAAAAATTGTCTTTGCTACTATCGAAGCTGTTGAAGCTTTCGTGGAAGAGCATTATGAAGAGCAACTTAAATACCTTCGAGCTCAACCTAATCCAAATCAAGAGCTCATAGACCTCCTGCAGTCATGTCAGGACGATGAGATCGATCACAAAATTGAATCAGCTGAAAAGAAGAATTTAACTCCAGGTATCTTCGTTAATATCTGGACCAAAATAGTGGGCGGTGGCTCAGCTTTTGCAGTCAAGGTAGCTAAAATTATCTAGTAAAATTCCAGTTGCATTTTCCCTTAATGCAAATATACTGTATATATATACAGTATTAATTATTCAACCTTAATATTTATGAATTTAAAACATTTAGGGCAGATTGCAGACTCTGACGGAAACTCAGAAACACCTTTGTTTTCTGAATACGTTCAAGTAGGTTGGCCAAGTCCCGCAGACGACTACATAGAAAAATCAATTGATTTGCACCAACTCTTAATAAAAGCCCCGGCTGCTACTTATCTCGTGAGAGCAAATGGAGATTCCATGTTAAATGCAGGAATAAATAATGGCGCAATACTTATAGTTGATAGGAGTCTAGAGCCCAAACATGGTGATATCGTTATCGCTTCTATCGATGGCGCCTATGCTTGTAAGCGTCTTCAGTTAACACCTAAGGTAGGTTTATTGTCAGAGAATATTAAATATCCACCAATTTTCTTAAAGAATGGAGAAGAGCTAGATATTATGGGAGTTGTTACTGCAGCAATAAACCAATTTTAAGATGTTTGCTTTAGTAGACTGCAATAGTTTTTATGCTTCATGCGAAAGAGTTTTTAGACCAGATCTTAGAACAAAGCCAGTTGTCGTTTTATCAAACAACGATGGCTGCGTCGTTGCTTTAACTAAGGAAGCAAAAAATCTTGGCATCAAGATGTGCGATCCTTGGTTTAAAATTGAAAAGACATTCAAACAAAAAGGTGGAATTGCATTCTCATCCAATTATGAGCTGTATGGCGATATTTCATCTCGAATCATGAGTATTTTAGAAGAACTTTCTCCTAAAGTAGAAATTTATAGTATTGATGAAGCATTTCTTGATTTAACTGGTATAGCTAATTGCATGGACCTAGAAGAGTTCGGTAGAGCCTGTCAAAAAAAAATCATGCAGTACACTGGAATGCCAGTTCGTGTTGGTATAGGTCCCACTAAGACTTTGGCTAAGGTTGCAAGTTATGGTGCTAAGCGTTATCCAGCCACTCAGGGGGTATTAGATATCACCGCATTACACAAAAGAACAAAACTTCTGAAGCTAATGCCAGTAAATGAAATATGGGGAGTAGGGCGAAGACTAAATAAGCGTCTTCTTTCTCAGAAGGTTTCAACTGCATTTAAACTAAGCCAAATGGATATAGGACAGGTACGAAAACAATTCAGCATCATGTTAGTTAATACCATTAGAGAGTTAAGAGGAGAAACTTGCATTCCATTAGATAATGCACCTTCACCAAAAAAACAAATAGTAGTCAGTCGAACTTTTAGCAAACGTGTTACTGAGTTAAGCCTTTTAGAAGAAGCAGTTAGTAATTATGCAGCTCGAGCAGCTGAAAAATTAAGAAAAGAGGGAAAGACTTGCAAGATTATTTCTGTCTTCATTAGAACTAATCCCTTTAGGAAGCAAGATATCCAGCATAGAGAAATTAGGTCAGTCCCTCTTTTGTACCCAACTAGTGATACTAGAGATTTGATTAAATCTGCAAAGTTCTTATTGAAAGATCTGTATCGAGAAGGTTTTAACTACAATAAAGCTGGAATCATGTTGAGTGATTTTTTTGACGAAACTGTATACCAGTTAGATTTATTTAAGAAAAAAGATAGAAATGCTCAAGACTTTAAAATGATGAACTTAGTTGATCAAATCAACCAAAGTAACTTAGGTCCAGTGAGCTTTCTTGCACAAGGAATTAAAAAAGAATGGTCGATGAAAAGAGAATTACAATCTCCTCGATACACAACCAACTTACGGGATATTTTAGCGGTAAATTAAAACTTACTTATTAGAGAACCAACCCACGTTAGAAGTAGAATCTTCTATTTGATTATGAACTCCTAAAACAAGAGAAAAAAGAGCCATTCTTATTAAAAGTCCATTATCAGTTTGTCTATAAATAGCTAAATTAGGATTTTGATTCAAATCAGGATCTAGCTCATTTGCATCGGGACGTGAGTCACGGGGCAGAGGATGCATGATAATGGTATTGGGCTCACAGTTTTTTGTATAAATATCTTGATTTAAGGACATCAAACCCTTGTATTTCCCAGATTCAGCTTTACTAGAAAATCTCTCTTCTTGAATACGCGTCATATAAATAATATCTACTTCAGATATTCCTTTTGTGATGTCATCTGTCTCAATAAAGTTTATAGAAGATTCTTTGAAGCTATCTTTAATAGAGTTTGGTAACTTCAATTTTTTTGGCGAGATTAAATTTATAGTTATATTTTTATATAGGCATAAAACCTTACAAAGAGAATGAACAGCTCTACCAAATTTTAAATCACCAATAAGAGCGATCCTTAGCCCATCAATAGTTTTATTTTTTGATTCAAGCTCCTTTTTAATTGTATAAAGATCCAGCAATGCCTGACTTGGATGCTCATTGTCACCATCTCCTCCGTTAATTACAGGCACTCTAGACGCTTCAGCAAATTCATTTACTGAACCTGCCAAATGATGTCTCATTACTATGATGTCACTATATCCGCTTAAAACCCTAGAAGTGTCATAAAGGGATTCGCCTTTAGCTAAAGAGGTCGCCTCAATTCCAGTTGTCTCTCTTACTTCACCACCCAAAATATTAAAAGCACTACCAAAACTTATTCTTGTTCTAGTGCTGGGTTCAAAAAACATGTTTGAAAGGATTGCTCCCTGAAGAACTCTAGTTATTCTTTCTCTTTTAGCGTATGGAACTAACTGATCGGATGTGGAAAATATTTTTTCTATATCAGATCTTTCAAACTGATCGATGGAGAGAATGTGGCTTCCTAAGAACTCCATAGCGAGCGACATTCTAGCATTAAAATATTTAATTTCTAGAATTAAAAAATTTTCAAAAGTCTTGTATGATTGTTTGATGTCAGATGATTGTTTGATTCTTAATGGAAATGGTAAACCTCTTAGCTATTTTCCGCTCTCTGCTGTGGATTGGAAAACGGCAATAAAACTTGTTTTTACCAGAAACGTTATAGTCATCAAAGAACATGACGACTGGGAAATCCGATCCCCATCTCAATCATTTAAAGTACCTAGTATTGTCATGCTCAGAAAATATTATAAATTCTCTAAAAAGGTAAAATTTTCTAGATCAAATGTTTTTCTTAGAGACATGTTTACTTGCCAATACTGCAAGAATGTTTTTGAAAAAAAAGATCTTACAATCGATCACATTATTCCAAAAAGCAAAGGCGGTGATACCAATTGGTTAAATGTAACAACTTGTTGTAAATCCTGTAATTTATCAAAGGCAGATAAAATTATTGATCCTTCTCCAGAAGTTAAAACTCCTTCTTTACGAGACCTTATTAAAGGCCAAGAATCACTTGGAAGAAAGAAAATTGAAACGGATTGGCAAGAATATATAGTTGCCTAATTAATTCAAATAATCCTCTATAACTGACTCTGAAAGTATCTCTGGCAAAATAATCGGTTGTTTGTCTCTTTCAGGATAGAAAACATAAAGAGGGATACTAGATCTACCAAAACTTTCAAGTTTTTCAGCAATTACTTTGTTTTTATTTGTCCAGTCTGCTTCCATATAAAAGATTTTTTTCTCTTTAAAAAGATTTAAAGTATTTTTCGTTTTTAAGGCAACTCTCTCATTGACTTTGCAAGTGATACACCAATCTGCCGTAAAATTTAAAAAAACAGGACCTTGCTCTAATTTTTTATTGAGTTCTGCCTCACTAAATCCATTTGTGTTTTCTTGAGAAGAAATATTTTGCGTTGGCAGTGTAAGAAAAATTGAAACGAAGATAAATAAATATACAAAAACTCTAAACCGCTTTCCTGTAGCTGAAGTAATATTTAGTTGGTTAAGCCAATAGAAAAAAACTATCAAGGAAATCCCCAGAAGAACCAGAATAAGTTGAAAAGAACTTATTTGACTACTCAACACCCAAATAAGCCACAAGGCAGTAAGCATCATGGGAAAAGCCATAAACTGTTTGAAGGTTTCCATCCATTGCCCAGGTTTGGGGAGTATAGAAACTAATCCAGGAAAAATTGATAATAAAATATAAGGAAACGTAAACCCAATTCCCAGAGCAAGAAAAATTAGAAATGACGAAAATCCAGGTTGTAATATTGCAAACCCTAGAGCTGAGCCCATAAAAGGGGCAGTGCATGGAGTAGCTACTATTACAGCAAGAAAGCCTGTAGCAAACGAATTAACATAATTAGGAGCTTTTAAACCTGTTGTTCCAATACTTAACAAAGTATTAAAAAAATTTACATTCAAAAGAAAAAAACCAGCCAGAAATATAAACAAAAAGATCAAAAGACTTACAACTATTGGAGATTGCAATTGATATCCCCATCCAACGTCCATTCCAATGGATTTGAGGACAAGGACGGATAACCCAATCAATACAAACATCAGAATAGCCCCAAGAGAGAAAAACATACCATGCAAAGATGTTTGCGATCTATTTTCTGAGTGATTAACAAAATTTAAAATTTTCAAAGAAATTACCGGAAACACACAAGGCATTAGATTAAGCAACAGTCCCCCAATTAATGAAAATAATATAGCTGTCATCAATGAGATAAATTCTGGTCTTAAAGAAACCTCGGATTGAAAATTTCTTTGAAGTAACCTTAACTCTTGTGATCCAGCGTTAGTTTTTAAAATACCCCCTTTAATGAGGGAGACATCAGTATTTTCCATGAAGGCTAAAGAAAGGCTAACTTCTTCATCGTTCTTTTTAAGTTTTTGGTTTACAGAATAATCAATAACATCCTTTCTAAAAGGAAAAAAATAAGCTTCCGTTATATCCAAACCTAATTCTTCAAGATTAAGAACTAATCTATCTTCTTCAATTTTTGAAGTTATGATTTTTCCATTATCTAGCGGAATTTTTTGTTTAATTTTTGAAAGAAGTTGCCCAATTTGAGAGGGATAAGTTTGATTTGCCTTGAATAGATCAAAAGAAACACTTCCTTCTTGCGGAATGCATACATCAGCACAGACTAGCCATTTTGAGGATACTGCTATAACACTATTTTCTTTAACTTCTTCTGGTAATAATAGTTTAAACAAAAGCTCAAGCTGATCTGTATATCCAAAAGTCGTCAGTGGAGGATAGGGAATTAATTCTGGCGTTGGCCACATAGCCTCAGAAATTTCAAATCCTTCTGGAAGATCCCACTCAAAAGATGCAGGCTCACCGGAGTCGCCTGGATTTTTCCAATAAGTATGCCAATTCTTTTCTAAATCAAACTTAACAATAAGATATATTTCATTCTCGTTAAAAATGGATACTTTTTCTGGAATGATTTCAAAAGAAGAATTCGATGCAAAGGATTTTTCATTAAGAAAAAGATTAGAACTAAAAAATAGTAAAGAAAATAAAGTTAAGAGAAAAAAATTTTTAAGCTTTTCCATAGTTGTTACTTACTAAATCGAGATTAAACCCGGCAAGTTTACTCGCTTCTTCTACCTTTTTATCACTATTAGTTGAAAAGATTATTTGCTCATTAGCAGGAATTATTATCCATGATCCCTGACTAATCTCTTTTTCTAGTTGCCCAGGACTCCAGCCTGTATAACCAAAAGAAACAATAAACTTTTTAGGATATTTTTTTTGAAGAATGGTTTGAATAACATCAGCTTTAGATGATAAACCAATATTTGGTGCTACCTCGTGCGTGTCATCAAATTTTTTTTCTAGAGTATGTAATACAAATGGCGTGAAGGGTGAAACAGGACCACCCAAATAAACTCTTTC
>Ga0066370_10000186_pt1 | contig 12398 bp, 6 predicted proteins | sample Knorr_S15_td_Sur_FD_70971 | JGI IMG/M metagenome (GOLD analysis project Ga0066370, IMG submission 70971) | Marine microbial communities from Southern Atlantic Ocean transect - Knorr_S15_td_SurfaceA_ad_5m_LV_A | ecosystem: Environmental > Aquatic > Marine > Oceanic | place: Southern Atlantic...
GTCAACATATGTTTGTGAAGTCGTAGTTCTTGTTCCATCAAAATCTACAATTACCTCATTGTAATTAATCTCTTTTGTAACGCTATCTTGTACAAAAATATTTGCATAAAGACCTTTAAAATCAGTTTTGGGGAATTCAGCGATTGAAGTTGTACTTATTCCAGAAATTTCTGTCGTTGCACCTACATTTACACTTGTTAAATCAATATTACCAATTGAAGCACCACCACTAGAAGGTAAGTCTGTATTAAAGTCAATTTTTAAAATTTTAATATCGTGATCTTTTTCAAATTTTTCTGTTGGTGTGAATACTAATGTTTTTTCATCATTAATATCAATTTCAGTTGAAAAATCACCTAACTTCATTGTTGTAAAGTCTGTTGTCTTTTCTAGAAGGTAGGCATTATCAGTAGTAGTTAATACTATCAATTCTGAAAGTTGTACATCAAAAGTATCAGGATCAATAATTTGTATTATGTAATTTCCATAATCCTCAGTCAATTCTTCAAGGACAGTTTTGTTTTCTTGGAATCCTGTGCTTGAGAACTTATTACTAATATCATCATGTACTAATACTCTATTAGTTTTGCATCTTGTAAAGTCTGTTAATACTTTATTTGACAATTCAACAAATTTAGAACTATTAGTTCTTGTGTCAAAATCTCGTGAGAAATCAAAATTATTAATAGCATCAACTCTTTGCTTATCTTCTAAACCTAATACGTTGTTAACATCAAGAACTATTAAATCTTTTGTAATTGCAGTTATACCAACTCCAGCAGTAACTTTACTTTCTATTGAAGTATCTGAGAAATTTTTCAATCCTGCTGGATGAACAAGACGATTTACTGGATTTACAAATTTATCCCATTCAACTGAACTCTTAACAGTGTAAGAAAGATTTTGATAGTAATCATTATTAGGTATGACCTGATAATCTTGATTTAATTTACCAATATCATCTAACCAACCATATTCTTGTCGATTGGAGAAGCTAGTTGTAAATTTAGCTCTATTTTCTAAAATACTTGTTATCTCTGCAGATACATTACTAGATTTACCAAGTATTCTATCTCCAGGTTTAACTTCAAATTTTCCATCAATTTTTATGTAGTCATCTCTTATTTCTGTAATTCTTAAATCAGTATCTTGACCATTTACAACTAATTCTTCACTTAAATCAAATATTCCTCTTGTTAAATTTGGTCTAAGAATTGGATATTTGTTTTTATTAACTATAGTTGCATATCCAGACTGGAAAGTTTTTGCGATACCTGGATTCGTTGTTAAACCAGATAAATTAAATTCTATTATTGCTTGAGTACCTGCAATATAATCTGAAACGGTAAAGAATTGATAATTATAATTTTCTGAATTAAATCCATCACCAGTTACACTAGTTTCTGTGGAAATACCACCTTGAGTTGCACCAACACCAGTTTCTCCTATTCTTTGTATTCCTTCAACAAATATTTTGTCCCCTATAGCAAATGGTTGTGGGTCTGTAAATCCATTCATAGGTGTTTCTAAGAAACAAGTAACTACTCCAGATTTACTTGTAACTATAGAACCAATTCCAACTCCATTAGAGTTATTAATAGCAACAATTTCATGATTTACTGAATCTAAACCTGTAACTGGTGCTAGAACCTTAACTTCAGATATAGTTTGGTTAGGTGCTATTGCAACTATGGACGAATTATCCATAACCACACCAGTAGTAGGATTAAAGACTATTAAATTAGGTGCATTAATATAATTTGTACCACCACTTATGATATCAACAGACTCAATCACATCAAGATTATCAATATTTAAAACTGGAGGTATAAATGCCTCTGGACTTAATGTCTTATCTGAAGAATATTCATAACCAATATCTACTATTCTTACATCTTTGATTCTACCAATTGAAGTAGATACAGCTACTATATTAGCATTTGTACCATTTTCACTTATAACAGATTTGAACTTTGGTAGTTTTTTATAATTAAAACCAGAGGATATAATCTTGAAATCTTTTATTGCACCTACAACGTTGTTTGATTTTGTAGAATATTCAAGTGTTTCACAATCAGAACTAGAGTAAGATAACAATTCTGGAACTTTTGGTGAAAAATCAAATGTATCTGATGTTACATTAGATATTTTATACTCACCATTATAAGTACTATCAACAAATCTTATTTCAGCGTAATTTTGAACTTCTGTATCAGATGTACTAATAAATCCACCTTTGGAAACTCCATAATATAATTTTTCTGGTGTAGATTTAGAAAACTCTACTGATAATCTACCACCAATAGGATCAGTATTATTAGTGCCAATACCAATAGTTCCAATACCTAAAACGTTGAAGTTAACTGAATCTTGTGAACTATCATATTCATTTAACAAATTTTTATCATAGAATAATTTAAATTCAAAATTAGCAAGTGAAGTATCTTTAAGTGAGAATGTTAATTTAGAATTTTTAACAACATTAATTCTTGGATTGATTAAAGATATTGTTTGATTAGAACCACCAGTGTTAGCTGTAATATTGATTGTGTTAATTGGACTAGTATTTAAGTCAGATAAAGTTTCAGCGAGTTGGAAATATCTATCACTTATCTTATTGACAAAGTAAGATCCAGTTGATAATCCAGATATACCACCATCATAGAATATTTTGTCACCTGTTTCTAATCCATGTCCATCAATATCAAATTGATTTGTTTCTACGTCTGCTGCTGCAAAAGTTATTGGATTAATTAATAATTTTTCAAATTCAGAATTGTAAGCAACTGAAATAGGAGATGTTGTACCAATACCTACGGATAAATTGGGAACAACATTTATTTTAACAATATCATCCTCTAAAAGATTATGTGTTGTTGTATCTGCTGCTGAGACATTTGTAAATACTGTTGATGTAACTCTATCAACATCACCAGTTACTTGCTCATAATCAGTTTGGAAATAATATGAGCCAGAATTTATACCTGATAAAGAACCCTTAGAATAAAAATAGAGACCATCGCTAGTGCTTCCTATACCAACTCTAGAAGTTAATATACCAATAAAATCTTCTCCTTTATCAATTATGAAAACATCAATCGAATCATTTCCAGAGTAAGGGACTTTAAACTCAGATACTTGTGGAGTATTTCCAACATCAAATCTATTTGCTCCAGTTCTCTTATTTAATTTTACCTTCTGTCCTGTTTTGAATGGATGATTTGGTATACGAATTGTTCTAGTTGGTATGGAAACATTCTCTTTAATCTCTCCAATAACAGATTCAACCGTAATAGCACTGCCAGGTGTAGTTCCAACTCCTACAGACTGAGGTCCATTGAAGTATATAATTTCATTTTTCTTTGAATTAAATTTTCTTGTTTTTGCTGGAATACTTATTCTATTATTTAAAACATCAACTCTCGATCCTAAAGTATGACCTGCTCCTGCAAATCTCTCAACTCTTATAACTTTAGGTGTACGATAAAGATTTAAAACTCTTAATGTTTCATTATCAATTCTTAAAGTACCACCAACAGATACAGTGTTAGGAATACTTGAAACAAATATATCCTCTATTTTTCCAGATACATCTCCACCTAACATTGTTTTTGCTAGACCGATAGTATCTGTTGAAACTCCTACACTAAAAGATCCTTCAAGATTTACTATTGAGGTGCTGAGTCCTGTTACAGAAACATAATCTTTATCATTAAGTTCCATAAACGGTAAATAACACGCTTCAACTTCATTTTCATTCTTCCATTCAAAAACTAAATCCTCAAATCTATGTAAAGTTGTATTGATACTGGTTACACCTAACCCAACTATCTCATTTACCTCTGCAGAAAATCCAGCACCATTTGTTCCTTCATCATCAAAAACAATTAAATCTTTAACTTTGTATCCTGAACCTCCATCTAAAATTTGAAGATTGTCAATTTCTCCTTTAGTTACAGATTCTATTTTTGATAATTGTCTTATTGTTTCATTTGACTCAATAATAAAATCATTATCAGCATATTCTTCATCTACAGCATAAGGTAATGTATTTCTTAATAAATTGGAGTTATTAAAATCAAAATCTTGAGTTAAAACTAGATTGTCATTTATTAGTGGTGATCTATAAGTGCGTCCTATAAAGTATGGATATTTTCCTTCAATTTTGTTTGATTCAGTTGATAAACCTACTGATGTAAAATAGGCATAAATTCCATTTGGAAACTCTGGTGTTTTTGCAAATCTACCATTGTGTATATCTAAATCACCACTTCTATCAAATGAGTAATCTTCAATAAAAAATCCCTCTTTAAATCCAGATGGTCTATTTTTAAGTTTAGAAACATCTAATTTATATGATGAAGAAATAATTTTTAAATCTGAGTTAATATTTGTTGGATCTGAATATCCAAAAGGACCGTATATTGGATTTCCGTCATAAGCCCATCCTATAATTGGTGAATGACTTGTAATTTTATCAAATTCGTCATTTTGTTTAACATCGAAACTCTCTTCCAATGAACCTGCAAGAGTTTGTGAATATCCTAAAATACCAAAAGATAAAGAATTTTCTCTGGTGCTTAAGTAATTATTTCCAAATCTACCAGCATCATTTAAAGTTAAACTTCTAACTCTTGCACTGAAAGCAGCGTTCATACCTCTTGGTATAACATTAGCATCTACAGTAAAACTACTATATCCTATACCAGATTGTATAACAACTGCACTTTGTATCCTACCGTCTTGTATGATTGGTCTTACAACTGCACCCGAACCACCTGAAGTATCAGAAATCACTACTTCTGGTGCTGAATAATATTCACGACCCTTGTTTACAACAGCAACACTATCTACCTTTCCATTTACGATAATTGGTTTTAATTCACCATTTCTACCATTCTGTACTTTTATCTCTGGAACTACTTGATGATTAAGAATTGATGAACCATAATTAGTTCCCTCTTCAGTAAGATAAACATCCGTAATTCCACCAAGAACTATAGGTGTAATATTAAATGTTCCTGTTACTGTTGATCCATATGATACTTCGATATTTACTTTAATATCAGGATATTTGAATACATGGTCATCAGATCCTACTGACTGTAAGTCAACAAACTTTCCTCTTTCATAATCAGATGTAGATGTACCTCCAATTCCAGCATCAGCAAGTTTAAATGAATTATCATCAATCTTGTTAATTATATAAGATGTTGAAGTGGAAAGACCTTGAATAGGTGTAGATGCAGAATATTCAATTATTTCACCACTAGAAAATCCATGATTTACAAAATTTATGGTATCAAATGAAGTTGAGATACCAGATGATTTTACCTTTAACTTACGATTTGTGTATCCTGAACCCGACTCTATAACTTTTATTGCACTTAAAGTTGTTTTATTTTCAGTTCTAAATCTATGAATTCCACTTGCAGATGAATCAGTTGATAAACCAACTGTATTAATACCAGCTGTACCTGCTAATGCATCACTTTGAGTGTTAAATATACGAATAGTTGAAGTATTTACAACTCTAACAAAGTAAGGGGCACCATCAGATAAAGACCCAGTTATAGTATTTGATGCGTCATATGCAGATCCAATACCTATTGGTGAGTTACCATTGCTGCTGTAATATATTAATTGCCCATTTTCTAAATTATGTGGTTTTTTGAATGTGATAGTTTCATCTACAATATCAATACCACCATTAAAAAATACATTTCTACTATCAAAATCTAAAAATCTATTTCTTATTCCTAAAACTGGTTGGAGAACACAACCAGAACCATTACCGCCAGTTAAAGAAACACTTGTAACTGAATTAATATCAAATTCTTGTGGGTCAACAATTACTTCAGATACACTTCCACTTAAAACTGGTTCAACTAAAGCGGTTGTTCCAGGTGCAGCAGGTGTTGAATTCTCTACTATGACTTGTGGAGGATTTACAACATCATAATTTTTACCAGAATTTATTACATCTACAGATTCAAGAGGACCAAAGTAAATTTTATTATCTGATATTGGTGATCTTATTTGAACACCATCTCTTAGTATACCTATATCATTTAAAGGTTGTTCTTGTTTTGATGTAACAAATAAATTTTGAGAAAGGGGTATTCTTCTTAAAATCTTATCAGTTTCTAATTTTCTATTTGCATGTCTTTGTAAAATAAAATTATGACCTCCAGCAGTTCCTAACCCAATTTGAACTGTGCTTGCTGTACCAATTTGGTTTGCTGATTCGTATAATGCTATCTTTGATATACTCTGGTTTGCGGGTGGAATTATTGGATCTACGTAATAAGTTCTTCCAGATTCTAATCCAGATAAAACTTCAGTATCAGGTGAGTATATAATTGAATCACCTTGTATAAATTTGATATCTGTATTAGCTGGGGGTGTAAATTGAATATAACTGTATAATCCAGATACAATATCTCTTCCATCCAAATTAGATCCAACAGCAGTTTCTTTAATAATATCAGTATCAATAACATAATTTGGAAGTGAATTAGATGCGACATAACCATCAGTGTCTCCATCTGTATATACATTTAAAACGTCAGATATAAGAACATCATTTCCTTGTTTTATTTCTACTCCAGTGCTAGATGCAGTCTCATATTTTCTTCTAATATCATAAGATCCATTAGGATCTTGAGTAAAACCAGCAATATTACTTGCAGTAATTTGATTTAAATTTGTGTCTATGCTAGAAACTTGACCACTTCCTACTATAACCTGCTCACCTCTTTGTAATATATCAAAATTATCACCCACTTTCAAGTTAGATTTATCAATTATGGTATTGAAACTAAACGTAGAACCATTAATATCAACTTCAAATCTAGAACTAGTATTATACTTCCATGAATTTGCAAATATTTCTTTATAAGTTTCACCTTTATTTTTTATTTTTTCACCTACATTTTTTACAAATATACTTTCACCCTCTCTAACAAGACTGATATCATTTAAAGGTACAAGTTCAGAGAGAACACCAGTAATTCTTAAATCAACTCTCTTAGTTAAATCTCCGTTTTCATAACCAAAAATAGTTTCATCAGATCTAATATCATCTGCAGTTTGAATTCTTTGACCTACACCTGTGCATCCAAAAAATTGATTAAGTGTTTTAGATGTATAATCAATTCTATTTTGACCACTAATTATTGTACCAGTTGTTCCAAACCCAACAGTCGAGTCTACAGATATGATTGATGCACTTGGCGGTACTACAGATAAAGCTTTTGTTTTTCCTGGTATTGTAAAAACACCTTCAATTAGGTCACGGTCACTAAAACCAACAAATAAAGATATTTTATAGTAATTTTTGCCACCTCTACTCAATATTTCAACTTCAGATACAGATGCGTTTGTAGATGTATCGGTTGACTTAAATATTGTTTGTCCAACTAAGTTTTGTGGTTGACCAGTAGAGGTGATTAAGTCAGTTACAATAACTTCTCTACGAATAAATTCTGCACCTGAAGGTTTAATAAGATTACCTTCTAAATCCAATACAGTTGATTCAACACCATATAGTATTTTGAATAATATTCTTATTGATTCCTCAATACCTTTAGACTGATAAAAAGAACGAGCAAATTTAACAAAATTTCCTACATCAAGATCAGATGCAAAATCATTATCTTCTAATCCTGGTAAAAAAGTTTTCTTTAATTTTTTATAAAATTCTTGTAAAAATAAAACTGATAAATTAGTAACTTTATCTCCAGAGGCATGAGAAGATGCTGTTGTATCTTCAAATATAAGACTTTCACGATTTATCTCTAATAATGAAGAACTTATCCCAACATTGTGACCAGAGATTCCACTAAAACCACGAATACATCCTGTAAATGATGTTGAAGTTATTCCTGTGTATGATATAATCTCATCGTTGATTTTTAAAAGTCCATACTCAGATGGAAAACCTTTTGTACTTGGTACTGATATAACTGTGTCTTGTGTGTTTATTGTAGATGATAGAGTTGTTTCTCCAACAACAACTTCAGGCACTAAATTATCTGGTTTGATATATTGATCAAAATTACTGATTAGATCAACAGGACCACCTTGAAATTCCTGAGAGATGTAATATTGTTTAAAAAATTCTATCGCATTAGGAAAATCTGCCAGAATAAACTCAGGCAAATGACTTTCAATAACAGTATTGACTTTTATTCGTTTGTCAATTTGAGACATTAATTATTTCCTCTCTAAATCTCCGTTGGAGTAGCTAGATGTATAATAATCTCTTGTGAATACTACACCTGAAACATCTTCACCAGAAGCGATTACATCCTTAAACATATTTATTGTGCTTTTCGATACGTCAAAACTGAGATACAAATCTTTTAATCCTACAACGTCATTTGACTCAGGAAAAGCTTGTACTTCAATTATATTGTTTTGAGTTGTTGTTGATGTAATATTAATTGTGTTTAAAATTACCTCACCTTTCATATAATCAACTATACCAGCTTCTTTCATCAAAACAACTTGCTCATTCTTATTATTTTTAGTAACAACACTTAAAGTACCTTTCATAGTACCATCAAGATTACCAAAAGCATCTTTATTTGGTACATCTGTTAAATATGCAGTTTGTCCAGAACCTTGTATAGTAAAACCAGTACTCTTTATATTGAATCCTGCTGGATTTATATAAAAACGATTTCCAAAACATAATTCATACTGAGCGAATTGATTAAGCAATGCTTTTAAATCTCTTCTTATAATGACTTTTGTAATATTGGAGGTAATACCGTTATTAACACGATCAATTAAGGAATTTATTTTACTATATTTAAATCTTCCACCAAATTTGTTGATTTCGACATTATTAGAATATTCATTCAAAGAAGTAACAATTTCAGATTTTAAATTAGGTGCTGATGCAACTTGAGCAGGGTTGTAATAGATGGTAGAGTTCAATTCCACATATAGTATTTTTAAATCAACTATTTCTGAATTTATACCAGCGATAGCGTAATTCTTAAGTTTATTTTTTATTTGTGTTTTATCAAAATCAGAGACATATGTACCATTTTTTGGTTTGATACTAATCTGAACTTGACCAAATTTAGGTGGGTTTAATTCTTCTCCTCCTATAACTGCAACTGACTCAGTTTGAGGAAAAATAGTCTGGATTATTGCTTCATAATCTCTTGGTGTAACTGCTCTATATTGTGCTGAGTAAAGTCTTGGTGCAAAATACTTAATAGAGGACACATCTTCTACTTCAGCACCGTTAGAAGCGTTTGTGACAGTAGTAATAGTAATATTATCAGAAGGAATAAACATCTGTCCATCACTTTTGACAAATGAACCCTGAAAACTGAAATTTGAAGGACCGTTTCCACTTTCACCTTCAGTAACAATGTATTGTGCAGTTATGACTGATTGATTTTCTAATTTTTTACCAAAAAGTCCATCTCCAAACAACAATTCATATTTTTCATCTTGAACTTCTTGTGCAAGGTAGATTTCAGAGAGTCCTGATAGATTTAAAATGTTATCTACCATCGAATATTTTCTACCAAGTCCAACATCATTGATTCCTTTAACATACACCCTTAAAGTTGAGCTATCGATGTTAGGACTATCAATAATATATCGTTGATCTTGTGAAGTATCAACTCTATAGACTCTTTGTAGAAGAGTTCCTTCATAAACACTTATAGGATCATCAAATTGAGCAAATGAAGTACCGTTAATATCAATTATTCTTGATGATGTGACTGTATCGGTTGTTGAAAAGCGATATGTTGTATTTTGTGAATTTCCAACACATACTAAACCAGCACGTAATGTCAAAAAACGGGGTGTGCTATCATTTGTAGTTCCAACGTTGATATCATCTAATTTTATAGTCGCTACAGCAGCAGTTTTAGAACGAGGTACATATCCTATGTTACGAGCTAGTGAAACAACGTTCTCTCTAATTGTTGCAGAGTCTAAGAAAGATTCGTTTGCTACTAAATTTGCGTTAAATGCGTTTATATAGGTATTATATGCTAATGTTTCAATTAAAACAGAAAAGTTAGAACCTTCAAAGTCAAAATCAGTGAAATTTGAGTTTGAACGAAGAAAATCTTTAATTTGAACTTTGATTTGATCAAAGTCTAGATTTGTAAACTGAGTAAAGGGCATATTATCTTGTTGGTTCTAATATAAAGGAGAAAGATTGGACAGGAGCTTCTAATCCGTTTATTTCAAAGATTACTTTTACCTCTAATGCGTTGGAATCTGGTGCTGCGTCAATCTCAACACCTACATCACCGACTCTTGGTTCATAATTTCGGAGGGTGCTACGTACCATATCCTCAATTATCATCACAGATGAGCCTGTAAAGTTCTCAAACAGCATTGCACGGATGTTAGTTCCTAAATTTGAATCAAAAAACCTCTCTGAAGGTATAGTTTCGATCAAATTTCTCACTGCTCTCACGATTGCTCGCTCATTTACAAGCACAGGAAGGTCTTTCGTCACTGGATGCGGTGTAAAAGACAAACTTATATCCTTAAATGCTCTTGATTTGCGTTGAATCGCCATTATTAATGCTTTTAGATTTATTTATACCCTATCTTGCATAATCATTCATTACATAATCATCAGTATCAAAGTAATTCAGTAACCACCAAGCAACTGAACGTGGATTTTTGTTCCCACAAGTAAAAATATCGAAGGAAACACAGTTTTTTTCTGGCCAAGTATGGCAAGAAAGGTGACTTTCACCTAAAGTTACGGTACAAGTCACTCCATAAGGGTCAAATTGATGTGTATAAGTGTTTAAAACCTCTAAACCTTCAGTTTTACAAGCACTAACGCATATTTTCTCAATTTTATCCCTATCATTCAGTTTTTCAAAGGGCACATTGTACACTTCAACGAGTAAATGTGTACCCATATGAGCATTTTTTACGTTTTTCATCCCAATTCTGGTTCAAATGGCTTTCTATCGTTAGTTTCTTTTCTTTCTTTTGCTGTTTTCCAGAAATAATTCTCTTCTGAACCCAATCCATCACGGTCATGACCGTTTTCAACTTGATAATACACTGTTGAAACCTTAAAATCAGGCACTTTTGGTGTTTCTGGAGTAATACTGTTGTCGTAAATTCTCATTCTGTTGTTTGGATAGAGACAAAACTGTCCATTATCCAATTCTAAGAGGTTATGAGACTTATGTTCAGCAGGTTGTTCGCTTGTTGAGTAGTCAATTGCGTCTACATCAGCATGAAAATTGTCTAAAGTGCAAATATAGGTGCCTGTTTGGGTGCCAAAGTCTCTTGTATACACTTCATAGTGCATTGAACCGATAAATTGCTTCTGAACAGCGACAACTCCATAGTCCATACAGTTCCAAAACTGTAAATTATGTAAAGTCATATCAGGGTCAGGCAATTCTGGAGACGATAAAAATGCCGAAATGGGTAATTTATCAAACATCGCAGCATATTCGGGTAAATAAGTCTCAAAATAGAAAGCACGACCAGGAATACTCTTCGCAGATACCCATACTCCTTTTACAAATTCACCATGACCACTCTTATGGTCGGTTAGATATTCCTTTCTCACCCATACTTCGTAAGAAGGTAGATTCGTAATTAACGTAGCCATTAACGACCCTGCCCTCTATATCTTTTACGAGCCGAGTTACGAGAGGTAGCGGAGTATTTCGAGTGCTTTCCTCTTCCTTGACGAGTTTTTTTGGGTCTTGTCTCAGTAACATAAGTACTGCCCATCATTCCTGACCTTTTTGCCATATGTTTTAGTGTTTTATAATATTATAGCATAAATGCTAAATTGATCAATACTCAGTATTAAAGAAAAATACTTGAGTCAATCGACCTGTTTGATCATTATTCCCAAAATAAGTTTGAGATGTGTGCCATTGATTTGCACGAAAAAGAATAAGTCGATTGTATATATTATGTACCTCAGAAACGAGTTCCCATTTACTCATATCCTGACAGTGAATTGAATTATGTATTTCATTGAGACCAAGTAAAGACTCATCAACTTTCGAGCGATAAAACCCAGTTCCTCCTTCAAGAGGAGCCTCTGGAGTTAAGTATAGAACACCTGCCCACATGTTATGGATATCAGCATGTACCCAACTTCGTGCCATTGCTGTTGTGAGTTGAAATGAACCTGTATATTCACCTTCTCCATCCATCCATTCTGTTACTTTTCCTGCATGAGGATAAAGTATTTTCTCAATATTTTGTTTTGTACTCTCGTTTATATAATTCCGTGTACGTACACCAGGATAGTTTCCTTCCACACTAAACTCCTGTGTGAGAGCAAACTCACGAACTTCATTCACATTATCATAGAAGTCGTCAACAACGACTAAATTTAACTTCATAACTTAAATTCTTTT
>Ga0066370_10000197_pt1 | contig 12152 bp, 4 predicted proteins | sample Knorr_S15_td_Sur_FD_70971 | JGI IMG/M metagenome (GOLD analysis project Ga0066370, IMG submission 70971) | Marine microbial communities from Southern Atlantic Ocean transect - Knorr_S15_td_SurfaceA_ad_5m_LV_A | ecosystem: Environmental > Aquatic > Marine > Oceanic | place: Southern Atlantic...
GTGTCTTTAATGTCTTGATAATTAGTTTGAGTACCTAAAAAGTAAAACATAACTGGAATCATTGGTGTTATTGTCTTAAATGTGAGAGATGAAGAGATCAGATTGTTTAACTCTTGAATTGACATATTAAGATTTTATTATTTTAAAAATTATTTACAAGTACCAAAAGCTTTATAAATATATCATTTAGATTAGAATCTATTCTAACCAAACTGAATTAGAATGAGTTCCAATTAAAGTTTAATTAGAATCTATTCCATTTGAATCTATTCTATTTGAATCTATTCTAGTCAAAATATATTTTTTTAATTTTTAATCCTTTATACACAGGGATGCATAATTCTCTAGGTATTCTCTCTCAGATACCTGCAAAACAAGATCATCTCTGTAATAAAGATAATCTCCCCCATAGTAAAGGACTAATGCGTCAGCAAATAATTCTTCACTTCCAAAAAATTCTTGAGCTTTTTTTCTTTGATTCTCACCTTCTGAGTTGACACAGTTTCTTGTTAAATATGAAAGTGCGTGAGATGTTTCATGAAGCAATGTATTGTAAGCTCTATTATTAGCAAATGCTTTGTTTGAAACCCAGACTGATAATTTCCAATTTGAATTTGTTGAGCCATCTGCAAATGTTCCAGCTGAATCCCATACACCAAAAGGACATCTGCCCAAAATTGTAGCCGCGTAAGAGTGACAACCGTTTACAAATATGACATTATTTTCTACAGATTTTCTCAACTCTAAAGGTAAATTGGCAACTAATGTATCAAGGTTGAATTGATTTTCACCCTCAAATCCATCAAATGATATAAATTCACCCTCGTAAATTTTTATGTTTTCCGAATTATCCGAATTGAAGGCAACTGAGTCTTCTTTTTCTAGTACTTCAATTGTTGTTGTAGTTCGTGGAATTGTCGTTGTAGTTGATGTAGTAGTTGAGGAGGTAGTTGTAGTTGGTATAGTAGTTGTCGTCGAAGATGAGGTAGTAGTAAGTTGAATGGTAGTTGTCGTCGAAGATGAGGTAGTAGTAGTTGATGATGAAGTAGTAGATGTTTCAGTACTTCCAATATTAGCTTGAATACTTATCTCAATTGGATTATTTATTACATATATATAAGACAAACTAATGAATAAAACAATTAAAATGACAATAGTAACGGTTAATTTACCACTCATTTACTGATTCGCTAAGATCATCATCAACTAAATCTATAATTTCTTCATCATCAATCTTTAAACTTTCTTCATAGTCAGCGGGTCTATTCAATTCAGCATATTTTTTCATGAAGTTACCTAGTAGTAAAATTATGAATATATAAATTAATAAAACAAGCATGAATCTGTAAGCTAGCTCTCCACTCTGTAATAAAGTTTGTTGTAATTCATTAAATTCACTGTCAGGTGGTAAGACAAGGATTCTTATAAATAGCCAAATACTTATCAAAAAGCTAACAATTGGCATTGCCTGATAAATTCCATCTGAGTCACCAATTGCATCAAATAACTCATTCCCTCCCCAAGGAACTGCTTTAAATATAACTCCCTCTAAACACATTAAGTAAGTAAGTTTACAAATTGCCATTAAAACACCTGAAGAGCTAACCGATTCAAATGATGTTGCGTAGAAGAAAAAATATCCAACAATTGAAAGACTTATCATTGAATAAAATTTAGGTGACAATTCCGCTTTTGGTCTCTTCGAAACTACATGTATTGCTGCTATAAAACCAAGAATAAATCCAAAAGGAAGATCAATAACAATGAAGAGTATTGTTGAAAGTACTGCAAAAAACATGGCTTGTGGATTCCAATCAAATTTCACAATTTGGTCATACAGAAAATATTCAATTAGAGATTCTATACCCTCATAAAAGAAGGTAACAATAATAAGTCCAAATAAGACACCAACAAAAATTGCTAAATTCTCTTGCCGTACTTGAAATGTGAAGCCCTCCTCAACAAATGCATACAAGAGAGATGTAATTAGAGCCACAAGCGTTATCTCCATTGCTGTCTCAAGCCTTGTTTTATTTCTTAATTTGCTTTCACGATTTGACCACCTGACTCTATAGTATGCAATTATTCTGTTGAACCACTCCTGGGCGAGTAAAACTCCATAAAATAGAAATATAATTCCAGAAGTTATAAGAAATGCAAAAGCATTTTTAGCCTGATCTGAAAAATCAATATCACTGAAGAGTGGAATAGTTGTAATGAGCTCATTTGTGAATGTTATATTTGTTGATGTATCAATTACTGTTTCTTCAATAATAAAATCATCGACGGGAACAGTAGTAGTTATTACAGGAAGATCAGGAATTTTATTAATTATATACTCATCTGAAGTAATTTCAGTAGTAATGTCTCTATAACAATAAACCGAAGCGCAGTCCGGTCCACTATATTGTGTGTAGTTAGTTGATAAAATTTTTAAAATTATCGAAAGATCTGTAGTCCCATCCCATTGAATAATTTTTTGTCCTTTTTCAGAGTAATCGATAATCTCCAATGGTTCTCCTTGCAATCCATCAGATGTAAGTTCACGAACTGAAATAATCAATTCATCAATATTTTCAAGACCACTAACTAACCATGAAATTTGTAAATTATTTTCATCTAATCTTGCAGATTCTATTTCAATAGTTGCTTCATCAGTATCATGTAAATTTGTATCTAAATATCCATTGGGGTATACACCGTTAAAAAAAGAAAAGAAAAAGATTAATGAAATAATTATTTTTTTCATTATCCAAATACCTCTACCCTTTCCAGTTGTCCAATAACTACAAGCCTTTCTCTTGCAGAGAATTTTGGATGACATGTGGTTAACGTTATTCTGTCGTCACCATAGTCCTCCAGTACATAATTATCTTCGGGAGATACGATCTTCACATCTATAACTCGGTATTCATATTGATTTGTATTTGTTTGAAATATTATTGTTTCACCAATCTGAACTTTATCAAGATTGCCGAATGGTGCACCATATGTAGTTCTATGTCCAGCAATTGCGAAGTTTCCTCCCGAACCTGGAAGTGCAGTTCCAAGTATATAACCGGGTCCATACTCTAATTTGTTACTCGTTGCACCAAAGACCACATAATGATTTATATTTGCAGATAGGATTGTTAACCTTCCAACAACATCTGGAAGAAACTTTGCCTTTGCTGCTTGATTAGTAAGAGTTTTTGTTGCAATTGAGATAACAGACTCTTGAAATTCATCTGTTTGTGATAAATTATTTAATGAACTATCAGTCGCGATGTTTTTATTTCTTAATTCAGAAAGTTTAACATCACTAACATTAAATTTATTTTCTAATAGATATTGCTCATCATTTATTACTGAAGTAGAAAAAAATGTTTGATTAATTGAATAAATCAAAATTAAAAAACCTACTATTAATAAACCTACACCAAGTGGAAGAAGTGATCTTGTATTTGTACTTTCAAATGATTTTTTAGTTTCTGCTACTTCTCTTTGTCTTCGGTTTTTTTTTACAGGTAAATCAAATTTAAGTCTTGGAATGTTTCTATGTTTCTCAACTGGTTTTTTTGAAAAGACAATAGAAAATCGATCAGATGTCATCAATGCCAGCTTTTCTAATAACATTTCTTTTGTTACATCAACTCCTAAGTACTTTGCATTTTTAGATATATTTTTGACTGCAGATGTTAGGTAGTCTATCTCCTTAAGCATTGTCATGATGTCTTCTGTGAAATTATCAGGCTCAGCAATTAAAGGATTAAATCTCTCACCTACATCTACACTGATAATAACTTCTGTGCCAATAGCATTCTCAAGTACCTTTTTTAAAATATTTGATTTTACATAAATTTCTGAAAGTTCTACCTCAAAATTCTGATTAACATAACTCAGCGATTTTTGATTTTCAATTTCGTCTGAAGATAGATTTATTTCATTTCCGGAATCATCAGAATTTATTTTTTTTAAGTCTTTTTGGTTTATTAAATTTTCTATTTCTTTAGCACTACTTAATTGATCCCTTATTTCAGTTGCTATATCAGGATTCTCAAGCAAATATAATTTAGCTTTTTCTTTTCCATACCCGAGTTTTTCTTCGCCATATAAAAACCAATTACCTTTTTTTGTTACAATTTTTTCACTTACAGCAATATCTAGAAACTTACCATCAAATATTTGCTCAGCTACATCTTCTTCAATTTCTTCATATTCAACAAAAATATTTGTACTAGGATCTTCTTTCTTGAAACGTGAAAAAGGCCTTTTAGCTTTTATTGGTTCGATTGAATTTTCTTCTAAAAGTGTTGCATCTGAAATGACATCTGGATCATTAGATCTTTTTCTTCTAATTTTTAATACAAATAGAACGGCAAAGATGTTGATAATTATTATCAGTAAATATATAAAAAAATATGCCATCTAAAATTTGAATGCTCTTCTTAGTATAAAAGCACCAAATCCGATTAGCATCAATCCAAATGAAATGATTAAACCACCAACATTTCGACCTGTAAATGGTATTCCTGGTGTTGGAGGGGAATCATCAGTAAATTGTGGTGTAAATGGATTCGATGCATCCTCTATATAAACAAATTCAACGAAATCATCACCTGGAAGGAACAAGAGTGATTCACCATTATCCTCCATTTCTTGATCGTCGCCATCACCTTCCATAACATTATCTGTATTTTCAGTAACTTCTACTTCATCGATAGGATTCTGTTCCTCATTAATTGGACGCTCATCCTCGATACAATCAGCATCCTTGTTCTTAATCATTTTTTGAACTTTACCATTTTCATTGTTTGTTACTTCAAGAGCAACCGTAAAGAATTTATTTTCTCCTACTTCTATAGAGGAGAAATCTATTGTTTGGCCTGCTGGGACGTTGACAGTCTCTTGAGCAATGAGTGTTGTGTTGATCCAGATTTTCTTTAGAACTTTTGCAGAAACATTAGATCTTGAATTATCTACTGTAATACCAAACTCTGCTCCACCGTCTTCGAAGTCACAAACCCTATTAGTTGAAACAATCGGCTCAAATATATATTTCACAGGTGGCAATGTTGTAGTAGTGACTGACTGACATATAACTGTTTCTGCTTGAGATAACTGATAAGGAGAGTTGAGGTCGAACTGTGTAAAGCTGTTTTCAACTGCTCTCCACTGTATAGTTGTATTATCAGATACCGTTAATTTTCTCGTTACAGGACTTGATGCGTTAACTGTGACTGTGTCATAGTTGGTCCATGGTCCATTATTAAATTTATATTCAAGATAAAATGTCTTAACTTGATCAGATAGGTTTCTCATTTCTATTGTAGATACGGCAGCACTTTCAGTACATTCAGATATAGTTTGAATCAATTGAGGATTTGAGATTAAACCATCTCCACATTCTGAAGTTGATTTAGACGGTGTTTGTTGATAGCTTACGTCACTTGTGAGCTTATATTCAAATACAATTTGATCTCCATCATTTAAAGGAACTTCAATAGAGTAATTCGATGAAGTTGGATTTATTGAAACCGGTGCTGGACCAGACTGTGAAGGTCCATTATTGATGGAGTAGTTGTACATCGCACTAACTGATTGAGGCCCAACATTTATAATTCGCAATTTTGCTGATTTACTACTGTTGTCAGCAGGACATATAATTTCTGTAACAGCAGTAATTGCGTTAGCTTGAGAACAGTCGTTTCCTGTGCCGGAAACGTATTTATAATCTGTATCAGTAGCTAGTTTGTATCTCCATTGGAAAGGAGTATTTGCTGGTATTTTTACACCTCCAGTTGAAGTATACGTACTATTTACTGAGGGTGATCCAACACTCTGCCAATCTGCGTTATTGATATTGATGTCATAAATTACAGTTGCAACTTGACCGGGGTTAACAATAGACAATTTAGCAAATGAGCTACCGTCTACACATTCATTTGTATTGTATGCACTGATAACATTTGTAACTGTAGAACAGTCTGATGGAGCAACATTAATTACTGGTTGAGACCAATTTGTTGTACCAGAAATTCGATATCTATAGGTGTAGTAGTTTGTAGTAAATGGTCTACTATCTACATACGGCTGCAAACTACTAACAGTCTGTGTACCCATTGAAAGATAGTTAGCATTATCTGTTGAATACTGAACTTCAACTTGTTTTGAGGCAGTTGAACTACTTGTAATTGTAAATGTAGATGTCTTCGTTGAGGTAGCTCCATTTGGGGTACACGAGTTGGTTGCTGATGCTGACAAGCTATCATCGATACAGTTCACTTGAGCAGATCTTGTTTCGAAGTTTTCCTGTGAATTAGAATAATCACCCTGAACAATAGATGACTTCCATTTCCAGTTGATATATTGTCCAGAGGTTAAATTTTGATAATTAGAGCTATTTTCCTGGCCAACTTCAACAGTTACCTCTGTTAGGAATTGATAGGAACCACCGCTGATTGAGTAATAGAGTTCATAATACTGGGTTAATGATCCAGTATTTTTAATCGTGATTCTGGAATCTCTCGTTAGATTTGTACAAGCGTCAAAAGCAACTGTAACGTCAGATGTCTGTATACAACTAACCGATAAAGCTTCAAGCTCTGTATAGGTTCCAGTTAATGTACTGGAAAGTCCCAATCGATATTTCCATTTAACACTTGAACCACTAAGAACGCTAGGAGAATCCAGGACCAATGGGGTTCCATTTGTAACAGAATAAATTCCTTTAAGGAGGTAGCCGGACCCTGTGTCATACAAAGCCTCAACATATACTGTCTCATTTGAGTTATTTGTAAATGTTAATTCTGATATTCTCTTTCCTGCAACACACTCTTTAAGAACATTACTAACAGCGACTTGATTAAGAATAGGTGTTTCACAATCTAGTGCTGGTATCGTGTCCATTGTTGTCTCTGATGCGGATGTAAGTTTTACGACCGTTCCAGCATATTTATACTTCCAGCTAATAGTTTGACCACTTACTATTGTTTTGGCTATCGGCAATTCATTACCAGCAGTTATTTCAACTGTCGATACTTCGGTAGTCCAATCTCCAGTATTGAGTTTAGATTGTACCGTAACAAGCATTGGGGTTGCGCCTGTGTTTTTTAATACAAGTGTAGAAGTTGCTGTTTGATCTGTACATGTGCTGAATCCATGACTTACTGTTAATTGGACTCCACAATCAACCTCTTCAGCTCCTCCTGCAAGAGAAATAAAGCTTGCATTTGTTAAAGCTGTGGTGTTGTAAGCAGCTTTATATTGCCATTCGATAGTAGTACCAGAGGTTACAGATTGTGTAACCGAATTAGCTTGCCCTGCAGCAAGCGTTCCATCAGAGGATGTTACTTTATTAATCCATACTCCACCATCAATTCTGTATTGTATGTGGAAATAAGCTGCGTTTGCGCTTGATGACAATGTGGAATAGTTGAAAGTTGAAGTCTTTGCACCAGAGACACATTGACTTAATGAAGTATATGGAGTGGAAATGCTTACCCCTGTACAATCAACTACCTCTGAGGTCGGTGGTGTAGTCCAGGTTAAAGAACTAAAATCATTTCCCGTTTCAGAGACTTTGTATCTCCACGTTATTGCTTGTCCCTGTTGGACAGATATTGGTATGTCTGTTGAATTTCCAGTCGATACCACAACTTGTTGAGCTGCAGTAGTCCAGTTGTTGCTATTAGCTCCTTCAAATGTGTATTGGGCTTGATAGTATAAACTTCCCGAACTTGAGTTGAATATGTTTAACTTAGAGGTCTTGTAGCCATTAGCATCACAGGCGGGATCCATTGTAATAGAGATATCTTCACCATTACAGGTAATAGTTGTCGCATTTAAAGTTGTCCATCCAGTTGGAAGATCTGCTTGAGTTTTTGCAACTTTATATTGCCACTGTATCGTCTGTCCAGCTTGAACATTTTGTGAATGTGAAAATTCACCATCTACACTTATTTCTTGGTCTGATTTATCAATCCATTCTCCAGAACCAATTTTGTACTGAACTTTGAAATATGCTGAAGTTGTAGCGCTTGAGCTATTTTTTATTATGAATTTCACATTCTTTGTGTCGTTATAACAAAGACCAAATGATTGAACAACACTCGGATCAATATTTTCACAATTTATAGTCTTTTTAAATGCGGAGTTAGCAGTGTGATCAACCCAGGTTGCAGATGCCAAACCAGCATTAGAAGTTGCTGCTTTATAACGCCATTGGATATATTTTCCAGAAGCTACAGTCTGTGTAAATGCCTGTGGTGAACCCGCGGTAAGTATTAAGTCATTATCTGCGTCAGCATATGCTGAGGTACCCTCAATAAAATACTGGACATGATAATGTACGTCTCCAGCCGTGTTGTTGGTTAGGACAAAATTAGATACTTGGCTATTGCTTATACATGTATCTAATGTATGACTGATGAGTGTATCTAATGAGCAATCCTCGGGAGTTTGAGTACTTTCATTTATCCAGTCACTTTCAGCAGGAGCTGTAGCTGAGGTCATTGGATAGTATCTCCATTGAATTGTTTCTCCATTAGGGACACTTTGATGTATGACATTTTGCGCTCCCACACCTACGAAATTTGCTTGGCCGCTCGTGTGATATTGCCAAGACTGATTATCGCCACTCAAATCATATTGAACATAAAAGTATGCTCCATCATTGGCAGAAGAAGAGTTTTCCATAGTAAAAGTCGATCTTCTCTGACCACTTATACAAGACCCAAATGCTGAAGAGCCGGTTGCATCAAGAATTACACAATCAACAGTAGCTGAAGCCGTGAGTTCTACGACTTCCGCATTTGCATAATCATTAGGTGTATTACTAACCTGATATTTCCATTGAATATTTTTATCATGTGGAACATCAACGGTTAATGTTCTATTTGTAAAATTGGGACCAACTTCTAAATTTGCATCTTTTAAAACCCAAGTATTGCCAGTTTTATAATGAACCTTGAAATAAACAGTATTGTTTGTTTCATCATTTGTTACATTAAGTGTCGCTGTTTGAGATCCGTTATCACAAGAACCCATTGAATTAGTGACTGTTACATTTATTACGCAGTTCACATAACCACTTGTATCATCTTCTGTCCAGTTGTTTAAGAAGTCTGCTGAAGTATTGACAGATTCGTATCTCCAGATAATTTTCTGTCCTTCAGTTATTTGTAGGTTATTTGATGTTACCTGAGAAGCTCCTGGAGCAACTACAGTATCTATTAACGAGGAGTTTGTCCAATCTGTGACTGTTGTAGTAGGCGTCACAATTTTGTATTGAACACGGAATTTAGCAGCAGATGTAGAAGCGCCGGTATTAGTTACCTTAAATGTTGCTGCTCTGAAATTCGATCCACAACTTGAATATTGTGCTTCTACTGTTACTAAACTATATGGACAATTGATTGTCTTTGTATCCGTGTAATTCCATTCCTGTGCATTTAAATTACTCAAAATTTTATTAACTTTATAACGAATTTGGATTGTTCCCTGGTGCACAACAGTCACTTGCATAGTATGGTTTTCAGTTTGTCCATTCGTTACAGATTCCGCTGTCTTAAATGCAACCCAATCGGTATCAGTATTTCTTTTGTATTCAACAGTGAAATAAGCTGTGTCAGAACTTGATGGAACTAGGTTTACGATTGGTGTAGAAGAGCCGTTTCCACATGTTGTTGAATCTACATTTATATCTACTGAACCACCTGCACAGCCACAATCAACTGTTGCACTAGCAGTTACCTCTTCCCACTCTTGACCATCAAAGTCACCACCATTGGTTGTATCTTTTACTCTCCACTGTATCGTCTCACCATCTGGGACAAATTTTGATAAACTATTATTAGTCGCGCCCCCACTGACCGAGATATCGAAGGCAGATTCTAGTGAATCCGTTGCAGATAACCACTGACCATTTCCAATCTTGTACTGCACTTTATAGTAAGAGGTGTAGTTGTCATTATTTTTAATAGATAATGTAGAGGTTGCTCCTAAATCATTACACTCACAAGTTGTTAATGTCTGAGAGTAAGTTGAGTCAGGATCACAGTCAACATTTACAGTTGTTGTGTTGACCATATTATGGTCCATGAAATTATCATTGAATTCATTTGAAGAATCGTCAACTCTATAGTGTTCATAATATGACCCTGTACTTGTCAAACCGCCTATATAGTCAAACTGCCTTGCGTTGATGTTTGTATTTGAATATAAGTTGTGATATGTAGTATAAGAGGTGCTAGTGTTGGGCAGAGTATGATCTCTTACGTAGCCCCATTTGATTTCAAGAGCAGTACCATTAGTTACTTTCACACTTGGCAAATTAATAGTTTCCGTATTAGATAAAGCCGCTCTCTGATCGATATGTTTAGACCACGTAACACCCCCGTTTGTTGAGTATTGATAGAAAAGTCTTGCAGGTTGATAAGGATCTAAATGGGTAACCGTAGTGTCATTAAACGTAAACTCAACCTGTCCTTTATTTTCTAAACAAGTCAACTGCGTAGTAGTAAGTGTGACAGGTTCTACATCATTCTGATCACAATTGGTATCTGGTGCAATAGTCATTGTTGTAAAAACACCAGTGAAATTACCCATTGTAAGGTTGTTAGTTGTAGAGGTGTATGTTCTATATCTAATTTGGTACTGATGTGTTGAGTCAGTAAGAATTACGCCAGCTACGTAATGATTTTGGCTAAAGTTACTTGGCCTGATAAATCCGTAGTAGGTAGGGTGTGTATCATTAAAATGGCCTTTTGTTCCAGAGTTGGAGGACCAAGAATAGGTGGTTAAGTTTGAGTACTGCATTCTACCAAGAGGTTTCCATGTGTTGCCATCATGTGAGATTTCAGCTTCTATGTGAATATATGAACTGGAAGTAAAGCTTGCAGATGTGCCGTTTCTTTTAAACTTAAACTCTAACTTATCAGCTCCATAGAGGTTACAAGATACATAATCTGTGCTTACTGTGAAAAAGTCATCTGTGCCACAATCAATCGTTATTAAATCATTTATAACTTCTGTACCGTATGATCCGTTTTGTGTGCTCTCAATGTGATATTTAATCAATACAGTATCATTATTTCCATACGATTCTGGAAGAGTAACCGTACCGTTACTCGTATTTGCATTTAACGTAGCGACAGACCAGTTCGTATCATAACCCTGGCTATTCTTATTTATTTTGTAGTAAAAATAATTAGTAGTATTAGAAGAGTTCGTGTATCTTATCTTTAATTGTTGTGAACCGTTGTAACATGCTTCTGGTGTTGTATTTTGTTCAACTGTTACGGATGATACATCAGAAGAACAGTTGATCAATAATGTACCCGTGGTAGTGAAGGCACCAGTAGGTGGTGATGTTGCTGCGTATCTGTACTGCATAACAACTGTCGTACCCTGAGGAATTGTATCCTGTATTGTATATGTTTTAACCTCACCTGGAAGAATCATCTGATAGAGTGTGGCGTTACCGTTATTTGGATCATAGAAGGCGTCGTTGTAGTTTTGCCCTAGATCGGTTGAGTACTGTACATGAAAATAACCAGTAGCCCAACCATTGTTGCCAATTGTAATGGTCGGTGTCGCACCACCAGATACACATGTTCCAAGAGCAATAGATGCTGTGCTAGCTCCAACAGTTGGACAGTTCACTGTCTTTTCCGCTGAATAATAGGTATTAGAATTTGAGAAATCTCCACTTATATAGGAGAACTGAAATTTATATTTAATTTTGCCAGCATGATTAACTGTTAATTCTTTTGTATAGGTAGTACCCATTGCATAATTAGTTTCAACAGGTGTCCAGTTACTTCCACTATCTGTCGATTGCCAAAGCTTCAGATAATACTGCACACCACTTGGTCTTGTAAGCGTGAGTGTAGAGAGTGCAAAACCACCAGTTTCAATTGTATTTTGACATTCGCCAATAGTGACAAGATCGCTGTAAGTGTCATTTGTTGAATCAGTCGTAGTTGTTGTTCCCCATCCAGATGTATTAATTTCTGGCTGACAATCAGTAGTTCGCTGTTCTGTAGTTTTATTGTAATTTCCAAGTGTAATCCAATCAGTTGAGCCAAGTTCATTTTCTGCATACGCAACTTTGTACCTTAGTTTCATAACTGATCCTGTGACATACCTGGTTGAAAGATATATATAACGAT
>Ga0066370_10000201_pt1 | contig 12086 bp, 12 predicted proteins | sample Knorr_S15_td_Sur_FD_70971 | JGI IMG/M metagenome (GOLD analysis project Ga0066370, IMG submission 70971) | Marine microbial communities from Southern Atlantic Ocean transect - Knorr_S15_td_SurfaceA_ad_5m_LV_A | ecosystem: Environmental > Aquatic > Marine > Oceanic | place: Southern Atlantic...
GCTTCAGCAACCTTCACTAAAGTATCATCTTCAACAAAGTTTCTAAATTTATTATCTGCTCTTCTTCTCCAATTAGGAACAGCACTTGCATATTCTTTTTCAGTCCAAGTATATTTTCCAGTTTTCTTATTGTAGTAGAAACAAGTTTTATTCTTAGGGTTATGTTCAGATAACCAACCATTACAAACTAAAACTCTACCACTACCTTCAAAACTATCACTGTGTGGCCATGCTTGTGCTTTAGTTGCAGTAATAATTGAGTGATGGTAATAATTAATATACGAAGAAACTGGAGTGTGCCACTTCTTTGTAGATAATGTATCTCTTACTTTTGCAACTAATGGATCAGGAACTGTACCAGTATAAAATGGATTCAGTTTACTCATGATGTTTGGATATACAGGACATGAGCGGACTACTTCTCTAAACTTATCAAAGTTTTTGTAAACATTACTAAGAATATAGTATCCAAATCCTGGTCCGTATTCATAATATTTTTTATCAATTTCTTCTATAGGATTTACAGCAGATGCCTCTACTAGTTCATCAACACTCCAGATAGTAACCATAATGTTATATTATATCGATTTATTTATACCAGATCCAAGTATCGTCATACGTACTCATTCGAGACTTTATATTTTCATTTTCTCTAAACTTCGTTACTGCCAATCTAACTAAAGGCATATTCCAATCATGACCAGCAAAGATTCCTCCATCTTTTACCTTTGGATACCAAACCTTTATATCATTTTTTGCTTGTTCAAATGAACAGTAACTATCAATAAAAATAAAGTCTAAAGATTTATCTTTTACTTTTTTTGATGCTGCATTACCATCCATTTCATAGAACACAATTTTATCTTTATGACCAGAAAATTTTTGATTGTGATATGAAACTAATTTAATATATTCAATTTCTTTTTCATCAACAACCATCGGATCATAACTTTGTCCATCTTCTTTTAGATAATCTACATATGGAACATAAGGATCAACCCCATAAAGTTTTGAAATATTAGGACAGGTTTGCAATAGAGTTAAAAAACTTTGTCCAAGATGAACTCCTATCTCAGCACCAACTAAATTATCTCCATGTAAATTTATACAGTGAATGATGCTTTTAATATCTGGCCAGACCTCTTCACCTTCTCTCATATTCATAGTCATAATGTTACATTTATTTATGCCACCATTGAGATGAATTCTGAGAGAATCTTTTTGTTCATCTTCTTAGTTTTAAGTGACTTACCAAATGCTCTCTTGATCTGTGCCTTGGTTGCATCTTCTTTAACTTCAAACTCTGTATCATTATTCAAAGCACTTGATGCGATAGCAAACTGTCTGTTGTAACCATATGCATCGAAAGAAACAGCACGACTCTTTCTCCAATCATTTAAGATGTCCTCATATTTGTTAGAGTCATCAAGTCCATCACGAAGGAAAGAGGCAAAGTCACGAGTAGGACAAACACGAATACCAATCAAGTTTACTTCTGGGAATTGATCGTTGATATAGCGGTTGAAACACTTTGTATGACTTCCCCACCAATTTGGAAAGGCATAGGAATGTCCATTCTTACGATTACGAAGAATCACTCTCTCACCAAGACCACGAGTACCCATATGTGATTCATCATCCCAAGGTCTCTTAACAAGAGAATTCATTTTACTGCATTGTGCTTCTCCATCAGTAAGAACAATACAGTGAACTTTCTGAAGTTTGTTCTGCTGTTTGAACTGAGGAATAATTCCATCAAGACATACTAGTGCTTCATTCAAAGGAGTTCCTGATAGTCCAAGGGCATAAGGGTAACTGTATTCTGCAGAATAGAAATTGTGAGAGAATCCAGAAGCAATACGATAAATTAATTTCATCTGTTCATTAAGTTCAGCAGTTCTTACCTTACTAGTAAATAGGTTGAGCATACTGAACTCTTCAGGAATATTGAATTGATTTGTTTTTACCTCATGAACATTTATCTTATTCTTGATTTCCTCCATAGTACGAGTCCTGAGTTTGTACTCATTAGTAAATGCATAAACATCAAAAGGAATTTGACATTTCTTACAGAACCAAAGGAGATTGTACATCTGCTTCAAAGTTTCTAATAATTGAGATGCCATAGAACCAGACCAATCAAGTACAAATATCAATCCATGATTCTTACCATCTGGAACTACTGTGACTTTTTTGAACACGTCTTCATTAAATTTGTAAGTGTGTAATAAAGCTGTATCGAGAATACCAGTCCGACTAGTAGTAGCACGGGCATATGCGTCAGCAGATTTTTTACACTCGAATTCTTTGACAAGATAACTTACCTCCTTTTGTGATGATTTTTTAAATTTTGCAAAGTCCTGATCTACAACTCCAAAAAGGTCGCGTTCAGGATTACGTCTCTGCTCTTCTTCCCAGTAGTCAGTTACTGTCTTGTAAATCTCTTCGTTAGAAATTACAACATTATCAATATTGACTTTAGGTAACTCCATATAGATAGGAGATCTGGTGTCCTGTTTGTTGTTAAGTTCTGAGATATTCTTATTAAAGATGTCATCAGTTCTTACTTCTTGCTCTCCATGGAAACCACCAGTCTTCTCACTTTTAGGTACATCAGTTTCTGTCTTTTCATCATTATGATCTTCTTTCTGTGCTTCAACTTCTACGTTTGAGTTAGGTTGTTCTTCTGTAGATTCCTCATCAGATGATTCTGTAGGAGTAGATCCTCCTTCAAAAGACTCTTCAGATCTATCAGGAGTAGGTAAATCTTTTAATAACTGTTCCTTTTTTTCATTCTCTTCTTTTACAAACTGGAAGATTTCATCAGCAACTTTAAGTGCTTCAGCAAAAGTTTCTGTGTCACTTACTTTCTTAATGAATGGTTTTTCTGCTTCATTGAAAGGAAGAGTAACAAAGTTACCAACTTTGAAATGTAAATTGATACGGTCAATAAAACTGTAATTAGTTAAGTCATCTTCACCAAGTTCAAAGAAGTCTTGCTTATGAAGTGATTTGTAACCATTGAAAAATGTTTTAGTAAGACCACCATAACGACGCTTCATCAACTTCTCAACACGGGCATCTTCAGTGATGTTTACATAAGACTGTGGAAGATGTGGATAGGTTACCTTCCACTCCTCTTGTGGAGTGTATAGAGCATGTCCAACCTCATGGGATACTAGTAGATCATATACAATGTCTTCTGCCTTTTCCCAGAGTGGTAAAACAAGGGTACGAGTTTCAACGTTGAATGATGCAGTATCTACTGCACGGTTTTCTACAATAAGGTTTTCTGTTGCTAGGAGTCTTGCAAGATGTCCCTTAACTTCATTAAATGCGTACATAGTGTTCGTTTCGTATATACCTATAATAACGAGAAAACCGCCCCTTGGGACGGTTGAGTAGACACTTTATTAACTGTCCACGTCGCTTTCTTGCTTGACGCAATGCCTGTGGTTTTAGGTGTCGTTTCTTTTCTTTTTTGGAGTGGTGTTGCCAGTTTGGAAGTTTCATTATAGTAGGTGACTGAATCCCTTGATCTTTTCAAATTTAATTGTTGCTGAAAATTTGTCAAGTAGTTCAGTTTTGTGTGAGATGATGAAAATGTTTGCTCCTTTAAGAACGTATCTAATAATTTTCATAAACTCATCTGTGCCGAAAGTATCCAATGAACTGTCAAACACCTCGTCCATGATTAATAGATTTGTGTTAGTTGAGTTTTTAAATCGTGCTACCTCCCTCCATGTAAAAAGTAGTGCTAAGTCGATCCGCATTTTCTCACCTTCAGAAAATGAAGCGTATGAAAAGTCCTCATGGATAGGAGACTTTACGCTCTCGTTAAATTCCTCGTCAAGGGTGAAATTGATGTAAAAGTCCATCATCTGTAGATACCTATTGATCTGCTGATTAATAAGTGGCAGATACTTTTTGATGATCTTTGTTTTTACACCACCATCCTTAAGAAGGGAATACACGAAGTCATAATCACGTTCTTTAGTTTTTTGATCTGTTATTTGATTGTAAGAAGACTCTAGATCTTGCTTAAAAGTTTCTAATTTCTCATGTTCAGAATTTTTGTTCTGTAAGTTACTGGTAATAGTTTGAATTTCGTTTCCCAGATTCTTGGATTGTTTATGAATCCCAGATATTCTAATATTATTGTTAGAAATTTCATGTGTGAGTCTAGTTACCTCCTTTGATAGTTCATTAAACTGACGCTCTCTGTTCTCTTCCGTTTTTATGGTTTCCAGTAGATCATCAAGACCATTGGATAACTCATCTAGTTTAGTTTGAGCATCAACAATTCTATTTAATCTAAACTCTTCTTCTATGTCCTGAGTACAGGTTGGGCAAACCGTATTTTCTTTAAAGAACTTGAGGTCAGTGGTTGCGGTTGATACTTTATTAGATACCCGACCTTTCAAAGTACCTAGCTTCTTGAGGTTCGTTGTTGCATTTGATACATCGGTCATTTTGTTAGAAATTGTTAACAATTCTTTATTTTTAACCTCATTGCTTTCTAACAACTCCTCATTCTCAACGACCAATTCCTTAAGAGTATTCTTCTTTTTCTTAATTCTTTCTTGTCCCTGTTCCTCAAGTTCCTTGATAAAGTTTTTCTGCATAGAGATTTTATCAGTAAGATTCTCTTTCTTAAGATCAAGGACTTTAACATTTTCTCTAATACCTCTAAGTTTAGTTTTAACCACTTCATTCATTGAAGAAAAGATTTTAATGTCAAGGATATCTTCAATGACTTCCCTACGTCCTGGTGCATTCAATTGCATAAAAGGAACGAAAGAACTACTACCTAGAATGACTATCTGAGTAAAAGACTTAAAGTTAAGTTTTAAAATATTTTGTTCCAGATACTTTTGTTGATCTACTGCGTTTGCAAGTTGATCTAAACATTTACCGTTCTGGTGTATCTCAAAGACAGAAGGTTTCATTCCCCTTCTGACAAGATACTGTCTACTTCCAATAGAAAACTCAACCTCAACCATACAATCTTTTTCATTAATTGTATTAACTAATTGAGATTTGTAGATCTTTCTGAATGGTTTATTAAAAAGACCGTAACAAAGTGCATCCAAAACAGTGGATTTACCTGCACCATTTGTACCAATAATTAAGGTAGTATCACTTTTTTGAAAATTTATTTCAGTAAATTGATTTCCTGTAGAGAGAAAGTTTTTCCATTTAATTGTCTGAAACGAGATCATAATGAGAAGGAAGGATCACAATGTCATTGGGAGATATAATAGTGTACTTGTAACCATGATGCTCACAAGCTTTTATAGCGGGTTCTTTTTCTATTTCAACTGGTTCTACTTCGGTATCTGCAAAGTCATTTAACATTATAGCATATCTTTCTGCGTCGTCAACCTCTTCAAAAAGAAATAAAATTTTCTTTCCTAATTTGTCGAAGACACAATAAGCGCCATCGTTGACGTTTTCTTCTTGGTTGACGAGAAGGAACATTTACGCTATTTCGCATGCTTCATTATATATCTCATTAATAAGTTTCTTCAGGTTAGACTTATCAAAATCACCTTCAGACTCTTCGATATACTTACTAAGAATAGAAATAGTATTTTCAGATTCTTCAATCTGGATGTTTTCAGCATCTATCATCTCAAAGTTTTCAACAACCTTAAGATCATAAACATTTACTGAGAGCAGTTTGTCAATGAACTTTTCAAAATCCTTTTCACTACTCTTCTTTCTAACAATAACTTTAACAATTTTATTTTTATAGTTACTAAAATTAAAAGTTTGTCTAGGGGTATCCTCATAATAGATGTGCTTATACATCGAAAAGGGATTATTGATAGCAGTGGTTTCTAGGGTATCCAGATCAAGGATATGAAAACCACGATTATCATTTACATCATTCCAATAAATCTCGTAAGGGTTACCTAGGTAGTAGACAGTTCCATTATTTGATCTTGTATGAAAATGTCCAGAGAATACCTTATCAAACTTGTTAAGAATGTCAACGTCCATACTACCATGCTCCATAACAACATGATGATTAACTTTAAATCCTTTGAGTTCAAGGTGTCCCATTGCAAGTTTAGATGATGACTTTTTGATACATTCAAAACTTTCTTTTTCGTTTTCTTTATTAACCCAAGGTAAAAATAAAATATCACGACCACCAATACTTACTTCTTGAGGATCTGGATAAATTTTTACATTATCATACTCTCTCAAAAATAATCCAACACTTGTTAAATCGTTTGTATTTTTGTAATAAGCGGTATGGTTACCAACGATCGTATGTACTTCAATTCCCATCTTAGCAAGACGATCATAATAGTTTTTCTTTGCCCAATCAAGTGCCCAGAAATCAATGCCACGGCGATTATCAAATGTATCACCCATATCAATGATTGTTGTAATCTTACGTTTCTCTAGTTCTGGAAAGAAAACCTCATTATAAAAATCTAAAAAATAATTATGAAAAGTTTGAGAATTCTTACGAGCACCAAAGTGTTGATCAGTAATTACTGCTACTTTCATTTTAAATAATCCTCAATACTGTTTTGTGTTCCCCAAAATGAATCTGCCTCATCAATATCAGCAAATTTCCATTGGTCAAAAATATTTGCAGTTGGAGTGTCTAGACCACGAGACAATTGTACCAAATCAATGATCTCAAAGCAACCTAATTCAACTCTTTCAACGTCCATAGGATTTTCTTTGTAGATATCCAGAATGTCACTTTCAGAACATTTTTTATCCTTTAAAAACTCTTTTGCTCTGTCCGAAACATCATTCCAGAATGGACTATCAAAAGCAGATCCCATTTGATAATGATATGCTAAACCTTCTAACCATTCTTTTTCACTATCAATAATAGCAGTATTAGCTTCTTGTTTAGATGCATCATCATTTACATAGTCAGTCAAAATTTTAGAAACTTGATCTGTATGAAGACCAGAAAGACTTTGCAGAGGTTCCATAAATCCTGCAGCATTTCCATTTCTAGCATAAACACCGTTATCATCAATTAAAAAAGATGCGAACCTAGGTTTCCAAGTAATGTATCTTGCCATAGAAACATCTTCATTTGGAATCAATTTTTGTAATCCTTCTCTTGCTTCTTCTTCTGTGGTAAATTTACTACTAAAAGTATATCCCCAAGTTTGACGATCTCTCAAAGGAATACCAAACATCCACCCATGTTCATGAGCAAAGTGAACAGTATGATTCCATGTACCAGGTGCTTTTCTTCTGTAGATAACTGCTGAATCAACAGTAGGGAACTCAGAATCTATGTACTCTTCTTTGTATAATAAAGGTTCATTACCACTACAATCGATAACAAAATTATAATTACGTCCATTGACAACACATCCACTAGGCAAAGATTCAATAGTTTTTACCTTTTCAGGAATAACTTTAATGTTAGTTCCTTTGAGGTTGTCTATATGTTTTACTGTAAACTCACTTAGAGCACTTGTATCCATATGAATTCCATATGAACCAGTCCCAAAATCATGTGTAAATTTTTTATTTTTCTTTCCCCAATTAAAAAACCTGACTCCATATTTAAAACTACCTTTCAACTGATTGAAAATAGTATCAGTAGTAAATTTTGATCTTCTCAACAATGAAGGAATGTGAGGTGTAGTTGCTTCTCCAATTCCAAAGATGGGAGTTTCTGGATCATAAATCCAATCAAGTTCAAAATATTCAAAATTTAATTCCTGAGAAAGTTTAAGAGTTTGGAGACAACCCGCTGTCCCTGTTCCAATTACAGCAATTTTAATCTTCTTAAATTCAGTATTCATTTTTTCAATCTATACTGTACATTATCTTTAATTGAATTATAATCACTTTTACTATTGCTCAAAACATTGTCATCAACATTGAAAACTTGATCGTAACCAGTCTTTTCTAGAATCTTATTTTTAATATCCATCTGCTTTTTCTCTTTTTGAATCCGTCTTAGAAAAGCATAATGAATGATCTGAGTAAAGTAAGCAAATGGGTTTGTTGATTTATTTGGATCAAAGTTATTAATATACTGAACACAGTTTTCAATTCCATCAGATATCATATCTTCACGGAACATGTAGTTAACAAAATTTGGTTTATATGATAGGTGTGTTGCTATCTTCAAAAAGCACTCACCAAGATAATTAGTGATACGAGGTTTTGGTTTCTCGTTCTCTTGTGCTTCTTTTACTTTGTTTTTATAAACAATTAGAGCATGTAAAAGTTCTTTATTGTTTACATAATGTTCAGATCTAGCTTTGGGCATTATTTGCTTTTATCATGGTTTTATTATAACACTTTAATCAAAGCTTGACAAGTGTGCTTAATGTATGTACAATAACCTTGTGGAGGTTCAGAGGGATATATTAAGTATCTAATTTAAGTTTTAAGCATTTCTCTAGGATCTTTCTAGCATCATCTACTGTGCCAAGAGAACCCATTGTCCTATTGAGTTTAACTCCTTTAGTCCCATCGTTAGGAGTAGTGTTGATATCTTGAAAACCTGCCTTGACGTACTCTTTGTAGCACTGTATATAATAATTAGTTTCAGGTAATTCAGTCATAGTAATAACATTACTTAGTTTTATAAACAATGTTTCTTCAAATGTAACCTTTACCCAAGGTTCAAATTTCAAAACATTATGGTTTGATCTTGGTGTAATTTCAACTGTTACAGGAGAACCCAAAGCAATAATAGGGTCTTCAACAGTTTCATCCGTGAAGATCTCGGAGATAATTTCTTCGCCAGTCGTCAATTTTATAAGTGCGTAATAAGTGTCATCCATTAATTTTTTAAAGTAACGTTTACTATATCATAGTTAAAATTCTCTTCTGAGTAGATCTTAACTCTTTCAATCATGTGATTGAGTGTATAATTTTTTCTTGATTTGTAACTGATGTCATCTGCCAGATCATAAAGTGTTGCCTTGGTTTTGTTATCTCCCTTTCTTAGCACCCTTCCGATTGATTGAAGGTTTCTGATTCTAGACTTACTAGGAGAAGCAAACACTATATTGTGTAGGTTTTTTATATTGATACCAGTTGAAAATGTACCATAAGAAGCAACTATTATAGCATTGTTTTCTTTTTCAGCAATTGCTCTTACTTCCTCACGATCTTCTACATTTACACCACCGTAGATGAAGAAGACTTTTTTATTACGTGTACTAGTATTTATTAATTGATAAAGTGGCATACCATGATCTTCCACTCTATTGAAAAGAACTAGAGTATTACCCTTTAAATCTAATGTTAAGTTTTTAATAAAGTTATTTCTTTGCTCATGTTTTATAATATACTGTGTCTCTTCTTCAAAGTTCTCAAATCTTCTAGGAGGATGTTTCAGTAGAACAATTTTAATATCTAAGTTGGCAAGATAACCTTTTTCCATCAATTCGTCAGTACGAATAATTTTATAAGAAGGTCCGAAAAGACCTTCTAACACCCACTTATGAGTCTGTGTGCCATCAAGAGTTCCTGTAAAACCATAACGATACTTGGCATTTCCAAGTTTTGTCATTATAGATATCAGTGATTTACTTTTAAACTGGTGTGCTTCATCACCTATCACCACAGAAAACCTTTCAAAATATTTACGAGGTAACTTGTAAATTGACTGCCAAGTGGTTATAATAACCTGAGAGTCTGTTTCTCTTTCTTTTCCTGCATATATCTTGTGACAATATGAACCAACATCCCATCCATAATCCGCAAAGTCTTTATACATTTGTTCTACAAGGGAAGTCGTTGGAACAACAATCAGAGTATTTTGCTTTTTTTCAACGTAATATCGCACAATCCCGTATATCATCAGCGACTTTCCTGAAGCAGTTGGAGCTATCAATAGTTTACGATTATGTTTTAAGGCATCATATATGCCATCAATCTGATAGTCTCTAGGTTTATACTTTGATATTGATGTTACGTAATCCTTGACACCCTCATATGAGATATTCTCATTGACTTCAAAGGGAGTACCATAGTATTTGTTATTTAAAAATTCATATTCGTATTCATAATTCTTACAGAAACTTACCAGTTTATCAAGCAACCCAACGTAAATTTGATTTTTTCTAGAATCAAACAATCTAATCTTTCCGTCCCAGTACTTACTTCTATACTGAGGCATGAACTTTGCACCAGGAACCTCAAAAGTAAAATGATCTGACAGTTCATGACAGACGTGTGGTTCGGCAAGTATCTCTAAAAATACTTCGTTCTTCTTTTTAATAACCAAGTTTGACATAATCCACATGTCACCTATGGTTATTTAGAGGGGTCTTATATGCCTAGTATCTTACGTTGTCTCTCAAAATAATCATGAAGAATCCATGAACTACTATTCATTTTTTCTTCTCCACCAATACCAAATTCAAATTGTACTCGTGGATTTCCACCATACTTATCAGTTTCTGGTGTATTAAATTTACCTCTATCACCACCATTACAAAAAATAACGGTATCAGCAATATCTAAACATTTTTCAATTGCACCACAGGCACTGTCATCTTCATCATCCCAAGATACAACAGCATCAACCATACTTAAATTCCTGACAATCTCTGCTCTCTCAGTCCAACATTGAAAATACTGTCCCTTCTTTCTTTTCAACCAAGGATCTCCATTCAAACCAACCACGAGATAGTTTGAAAGATCCTTTGCTCTCTCAAAATATCTTATATGTCCACTGTGGATAGGGTCAAACCCACCCGTAACCAAACTCAATTTTTCAAAAAACATTAGATAAAATCCATTCTTCAAGATCTACTTGTGGTTTCCAACCAAAGGTTTTTCTTACCTTATCAGTATTTGCTTGGGTAACTCTACACTCACCAGGTCGACCTGGAAGAGTAACCTGATTATCAGAAATCATATTAGCAATCTGATTGATTGAATAGTTCACACCACAACCAATATTATATATCTGACCATAAGCATCCTCATCAGGATTTGATATTGCTGCCATTATATTTGCATTACAAACATCACTGACATGTACAAAGTCCCTACGTTGTTCACCATCACCACAAATAGTAAGTGGTTCACCTGCTGCAAGTTGTCTTAAAAATATACCAACCACTGGTACATACTGTCCTCTCAATGGTTGTCTCTCACCATATACATTAAAGTATCTGAAGATGACAGTAGGAAGATCAAAGAGTTCAGTATACATCTTACATAAATTTTCTCCTGCAACTTTAGAGACTGAGTATGGATTCAAACAGTCATTAGGTTGTGTTTCTACGTTAGGTGATTCATTGGCAAGACCATATGCAGAAGACGTAGAAGAATACATTACTTTTTTGACACCTGCTTCACGAGCACACTGAAGAACAGTTGCTGTACCTAGGGCATTGATTCTAACTGCATTAAGTGGATTTTCAACAGCGGGTTGGATACGTGCTTCTGCTGCAATGTGAAACACATAATCTACATCATGATAAAAAATTCTAGTGCGTTGATAACTACAAATATCTTGTTTTACATAATATGCCTTGTCATTATAGTAAAACTGATCATGGGCATCAGAATATTCATTATCAATAACAATAACTTTATGTCCAAGTTCAAGTAGTTTATCTACTAAATTAGACCCTATAAATCCTGCACCACCTGTAACTAAACTTGTTGTCATCAAAATCCTCCTTGGAATTTGTGCCACTCAATAGCATTATTAATATGATAACTTCTATTGTGGATACATTTGATAATATCCTCAAGGTATTTAATAATCATTTCATAGACAGATAGTTTCTGTTGTGCAGTTGAAACCCTCTCATCTGCCCTCATATATCTGTCCATTGCTTCTTTATCTCTAACTTTATATGGGAAAGGTTCTTTCTCATAGACTTCTGGTTCTGCCTTTCCTGAATAATAAAGGTTACGTTCTAAGTAGATATTATCATAACTAGTCTTTGCCTGAATTTTTAGTTGCACAAATTGATTGTGAAGTTGATGATACTTCGCATGTAGAGAAGGAATATTTTGAGATTCTGTATGTAAATTATCTGGATCGATACGGGAGTCTTTTTCCCACATCTTTTCAATGTCACTTAGATTCATAAAGGAGTTCTACCGTC
>Ga0066370_10000213_pt1 | contig 11818 bp, 7 predicted proteins | sample Knorr_S15_td_Sur_FD_70971 | JGI IMG/M metagenome (GOLD analysis project Ga0066370, IMG submission 70971) | Marine microbial communities from Southern Atlantic Ocean transect - Knorr_S15_td_SurfaceA_ad_5m_LV_A | ecosystem: Environmental > Aquatic > Marine > Oceanic | place: Southern Atlantic...
ACTACAGTTCTCGAGGGGGTAAATGTCCGAATTGAAGAAGGGGACAGGATTGGCATTGTTGGCCACAACGGTGCAGGTAAAACCACATTGTTGCGAACTATTTCTGAACAAGATCAAGATCTCGGTGAGATTTCATTCGCTCCGGGATTGAGGATTGCTTTCCTTACCCAAGTCAGAGATATTGATGAAGGAGCCACTTTGGAACAGGAACTGGAACGAAAGGGAAGACAATTTGAGGAAATAGATGCCGAGTTGGCCGATATCGAGGAAAGAATGGCGGATCCCTCGTTCTACGATGGTGATTGGCAGGCGGATATCGATCGATATCAAGAGTTGCAGAGTATGAATGCCAAATCAGGTGGATCGAATGTTGCTAGTAGGGCTCAGGAAATACTTCGAGCCCTTGATCTATCTCAACATCCTATGGACACTCAACTCGAATTGTTATCGGGCGGTGAAAGGGCAAAGGTAGCCCTTGCTCGACAACTCGTTGGTTTATCAGAGATAGAAGTGTTTTTTTTGGATGAACCAACAAACCATCTGGACCTGGAAACATTAGATTGGCTTGAGCAGTTCCTGTTGGATTTCGAGGGAGCCATAGTCGTTGTTAGTCATGATAGGTACTTTCTCGATAGGATTTGCAACGCGGTACTAGAAGTGCAAGATGCCCATGTGAAAGGTTACGTAGGGGATTATTCTTCTTTTTTGAAACAAAAAGCCCTTTTCTTACAGACCTTGGATGATCGCATTCAAAAAACCCAAAAAGAGCTTCGACGATTGAAAGGTGCGGTTCAATCTATGAAATCAGCGAACAAATACGATAAGTCGATTTCACAGAAGCATGTGATGATTAATCGGGCTCAGCGTGAATTGAAGTGGCTAAGATCCATGAAACCCAAATCTCGTAGAGGACTCAAATTTTCTTTGGAATCCAGCGAGAAATCCAGCCTAGAAGTCCTCGATATAAAGAAGGGAAAATTAACTTTCAGCGAATTGGATCGGCCCATTTTTGACTCCGTTGAAATTGGAGTAAGAAGAGGTCAGAAAATAGGTGTTGTGGGAGGTAATGGGGCCGGCAAGACCACCCTTCTGCGGACTATAATGGGGGAACTGAAACTCGACGAAGGGGAGATTGATGTCAGGCCAGGGGTCAAGATAGGTTACTTCCATCAAGACCATAGATCATTAAATTTCGACCTCACACCAATAGAACAAATCAGATTTTTGAAGCCTAGAATGGATTATGGTGACATAAGGGCTTTGTTGGGCCAATTTCAATTCACTAAAGACATGGTTGGTACAAAATTAAGCTCATTGAGCGGTGGTGAAAGAGCCCGCATCGCACTACTAAAATTGCTACTTGAAGAGAATAATCTTCTCCTCTTAGATGAGCCGACTAACCACCTAGACACAGATGCAAAAGAGGCTCTTGAGGAGGCTCTGATAAGATATGATGGGAGTATAATTACGGTCAGCCATGATAGATGGTTTCTCGACAAGATATGCGATACAATCTGGGAGGTTCCAGGCAATGGCAATGTGGTCGTATGGCCGGGGAATTACAGTCGGTACATGGAGAGGGTTCGTAAACGGAAGAATTTCTAGCAATCAAGTCAGAGATAAAATCTGAATGGGCTTTCGATTCAAATGCCCCAGTGTCGGTTGGCATTCGGATCTTCATCTTCATTGCGCAAGGAATCGACCACGACTCTGAGAAGGTAGTAGAAAACTACCGACATAAATGGCAATCCCCAGTCATCAACCACCGTGGAGACCGAGGGCTGGTAGTTGGGCCACTCCTGCAGTAGGTCGACTGTTGCATTGATGAATGCATAGGCCACCAACCCCAATCCAATCATTAAGATCGACTGGCCGCGGAAAGTCCCCTCTTTCCAACGCAGGACCCCAAGGGAGAGCGAGAAGCAAACGCCGGCTATTACGAGCCACTGGAGTGCTTCATCTATCGCTCGGGCCCATATCCACAGATTTGACCTGTTCCCATATGCTACATTATCGGTAAAAATATCGAAAGCGGCTAGTATGCTGAATAATACGGATACCACTGACATCGCCCACAAAAGGGAGGAGAATAGCCCGCCTGATGCGCTGCTGCGCATGTCATCAAACAGTCTTTCCAGCTGCTGTTCCCAACCAAGTCCTTTCGCCAGTATCCATCCTCCTATTATCAATGGAAGAGATCCAATTAGGATATTGCCATATCGTGGTAAGATTAGGCCTAGACCGAGAATAAGGAGGAAAGTGGCGATGGGTACCAGCAATCTAGCTCTCCATCGCGGGTCCTCGATTGCTTTAGCGATGTAATAGTAAGTACTCTCGATGCCCTTTGATTGTCTAACAATGATTTTCTCTATGTGATCGATCCTGACTCTGGATGATATGATGGGTATCGAGGCTTCGTCCTCCGCTCCATCGGTGACGAGGACGGCAGTATCTGGCTGAAAAAGTCGTATGACCTCGTCCAATTGGCTTGCTATCGCTCTATCGCTCCTGGGACCGACACGAACGTCCCCCGTAAGAATTGCCACTTCGACCCCATCGCTGGAATCAGATTTCTCGATGAGCCTGTCATGATGGTGAAGTGCGCCCATGATAGCGTTTGTGTCACTTTCCTCAGGATCAGCGATGCCGAGTCTCAAGGCTGCAGTTAGGGTTGCTTTTCGTCCGATTACTGGCCCTCTAACACCTGCTTTGACCCCCAGGTCATTGTCCCGATCAACTGAAATGACGAGTGTCCTCACCATGGGAGTTCGTTTGGCCCAAGTAGGATCCAAGATTTGAATTGTTTGTTCCAGTGTTAGATAACACGGCGTTCATTGGCTCATACTACTGTTTCTGACTTCGCCCTAGAACGTTGTTTTGCCCTCAGGTACTTCAGAGGGTGAGTCAACCACTCCTGATCACACAGCCTATCATCGCCTGGCCCAACTGGACATCTGGCCGCTGCTTTCAGTGCGCCGCAACCGTGGGGTGTGTATTCACGTTCGTACACGTGACCTACTTGATACGACGTTGTCTGAGGGTCATAATCCGGAGCGCCCTCGAAAAAGGAGCAGGTCATTTCCAAAGGAAGTCCCATGCTCCTGCCCATAGCGGCGACGAACACGCGTCCGACGTGATTCACATTTACTCCGGAAGCTAGTTCCTCAATTGAGTTTGAAAAGCAAGGGGGCCAATCCTCTTTGGTGGCTGAGGCAATGGGTAGTTCAGACCTGATTTGGGATCCGAAAAGTTCGGATATACGAGTAACTTCTTCTCCCAACCTATCGGCTAGTTGTTCAGACATTTTTGCCATGCTTTCCCTACTTCTCTCAATTAATTCCTCTCTGATTCTCTCTTTGACCAACCTGGCGACGCGTTTGGCGCTGGTTTCGCCGGAAGCAGGATCAAGAGTGACCCAACCATCATTCACCGGTCTGTTCACTAGTCTCCAGTAAGATCCGGATATTCTTGGGCACAACTCAAGAAAGTCACTGAGCGGCACTGAATATATCATTTGACCATTTTCCAAGGAGATCTTCAGAGAGGAAATATAAGTCTTAACTATGGTTTCAAAATATACTTCATCAATCCCTATGTTCTTGTCTGCCAAGCTTGATTCTCCCTCTGCCCACCTTGATACTAATCTATCATCAAATGAGGCACATACTACCATGAATGCATATTGATAAGCGGCCATGGAGAATAACCTAGAGGCTTCATTAGCAAGATCTACTGTCCCCATTGGATCGGCTTCTGATTTGTGTACAATTGACTCGACAAGCCTCAATCGGCCCAATGATCGTGCTTCTTCTAACCAACCTTGTTCAATAATCGCATCAATATCGATTGCATTATCGTCGAACAACTTTCGCATGTGGGATCTGGCTTGGGGTAAGAACGGATATCTTGCCAAGGCACTCTCATTTGTGAGAGCTGGAGGGGTACTTGGCATAGGCATGTTGTACGCTCAGAGCCGGCAGGGTTCTTGAACGCTCACGGCAGCCTAACTTCATGATCGGGGATCGCCATCTGTCAATAGATAGGAGATTGGTCGAGATTCAAGATGACATAAGGTCTGAGTTTGGATGGTCGCTTGATAAGGATCTGTACGTTGCGGAATGGCTCGTGAATGAATTGGTCTGTTCTGCACCCTACAGACGTTCTCTTCTTGATCTGAACAAAACTTGGGATAACATCAGACGAGAATTATTCTCACACTCCGGAAGCGTCGCGATCGTAGGGGCAGCGGTTGAGATAGATGAAATCGAAGATGCAATGAAAAAAGGGTGTAGATTTATTGTCGCGGATGGGTCGGGAGAAATCTTCTCTGATCTGGAAGATCCGAAAGAGGGATGGGATTCCGTGATTGGGGTTGTTTCTGACGGTGATGGGGGCACAGGTCTTTCTTTATCCATTGACAACAATATCCCCATGATCATCCATGCGCATGGGGATAATCAAGAGTCGTTGAGGCGTCTAATACCAAGAGTGAGAGATCTTCCAATTTCTATCACACATCAAACCCCTTTTTCCATAGATGGCATGGTGAATCCGGGAGGTTTCACCGACGGGGACAGGGCCGTTTGCATCGTCGTATCTATGGGAGTCAGCGTGTCAGACATTGTGCTTTTAGGGACCAGGTCCGACGTCGTTGGAAAATTCTCGGGGGCCACTGATCCTGAGAGAAAGTTGTTGAAGTTGAGGTGGATGAAGAGGATTCTGGAAGAGTTGGGATTCTCGGGGATCATATGAAATCCCCAAGTGTCATTATAGTAACCTTGTCATTCTCCAAAAGAGATTCTACACTATCTTCCATCCATTTTACTCTCTGTTCTGTGTATAAATCGATCCCATACTTCTCGATAACCCTGTTTGTCACGCCGATATACTTCCTAACTGCACCTGGGGACACTGTCAAAGTGAGGTTGCCGCCGCAAAATGGGCGGCTGTCAATGTTTGATGAGTTCCCTAGGCGTCGTGTTGCGTCATTTTTCGCTACTTTGGCTATGCATGTTCCGGTCAAGGGAATTCGCCTGTATGATGCATTGCATTTTACGCAGCGAATCTTCTGTCTTGTAAAAGCGACTAGGTTGCCTCTTATGTCCCTGAGGAAATGAGATTCGATTACTTGTTTAGCCACCCTCTCCACAGATACTGCCCTGAGTTTTGACGCCAGCATGAGTTGCGCGTCCATTTTCATCTCCATAGAAGGCAGTAGCTTGTACTGAGAATTTGAGGGTCCTGAGCTCAATCCAGCAGAATCGTGAGTCCAGCCGTATCCTCGAACGTCCCCTATGCTGCCAACGCGGTTTTCTACCATGTCGACGAACCCCTTGACCCCGGAAGAATGTGGCTGTGATAACGTTGCTTGGTAGAATTCCAAGGGATATGACCATGAACAATCAACGTTCAATGCTTCTTTGTCTATTTGGTTTGGAAGCAGACGTGTCGTCAAGACCAACGGAGCATCCATCTGACCGCCGCGATTAGAGGGGAGTATGTCCTTTGAGAAATTCAATAGTCCTTCCAGCAACAACATGACGCAATCCTCATCACCATCGCAATTACGCCTCTTTGCAGCGTGGAACAGAGGATGTGCATACCCAGCCGAGGCGTCTGTCCATCCAATTATCCGACAGAGTACCCCTCCCGATGTATGTGGTGCAAGCCCTATTCCTAGGTGCCCAACAAGATCTTTTTTTGATTCATAGTTGAAGAATGGTTCCATTCCGTAAATCTTGGTCAATTCATCATCTACGAACTTGCAGGTGCTTGATAGATGCAGTTCTGCATTTGAGGATAGAATGATGTCTTGTGGGAAGATTTCCAACACCTGATCGTCAGATTTCAATTCATTGCCGTCCATGTCCTCTGAGTATCCCAATTCCACCAATCTTTTCCAAGGTGTGCCTATCTCGAGTGGTCGAAAATGGGTTATTGGGACGTCAATCATATCGAACCTCGATGTTCCATCTTTGTTTACTGATACGTCATGCAGCGCCCTCAAGATTCCCTTTTCCAAAGGCTCAGGGGTTTGCAACCTCGACTCAAGCTGTCTTGTTGCTTTGATTGGTCGAGGTAATGAGTTCAGATTGAGGTTTTTTCTAGCCGCTTCAAGAAGGGCTGTGAATTGAATATTCCTTTTCTCCCCGAGTCTTCGATCTGTACTTTTTTTCCTTCTGATTTCCGTCCTTCCATTGCAAGGGGGGGAGCCATCACCATAATCGTGGCGGCAACGAATCTCGTGTGTGTCCCTTCCACAATTTATGCAGCGGCGTATGCTAACGTCTACGCTCAGTGCGCCCTTACCGATCTGATCTAGCAATCTCTGTGGGCCACCATTATTCCCTATTGGGTACAAAGCGTGTGTGTATTGTTTCATTTCTCTTCTTTCGGCTTTTTCTGGCCTCCCCATTCGTGCGCCGATTCTGGTTGGAACAGCATCCTCCCATCTGTGAGGTGATATTTTTCTCACGACCCACAAGGATTGCTCAACCTCGTTGTCGTCTAATGTGGACAGGGCCTGTTCGAATTCCTCTTTATTCATCGGCCCTGGGTCCTCTATCTCTGCAGCTGCAGCAATTCCGATTGCTTCGGTCTCCTCCACGCCCAGGTTCCTCTGTCTAGCCGTTGTTTCGGCCCTAATTCTTCTTTCCGTCCTAAGTTTTTCAATCTCAGACGCCCTCTTGCTCTCTGAGAGCACGATCGACTTTGCCTCATCTATCTGCTTCAGCCTGCGTTCTGTTTCTATCAAGATCTCTGAAATTTCATAACTACCATTCTCAGTATCAAAGAGTTCGCATAATGGTTCCCAGTAACTTTCGATTACAATGTTGTCATTCTCCAATTTGTGTTGTAATCCGAGTGACATCAATGAATATCTTACCACTCCATATTCCTCGATGTTACTCATATGTTCTTGATTGATGCCCTCAATAGCATCCTCTGACTGGTTCATGGGTATGATTAATTTTCCATTTTGTTTGATTGAATGTCGCATTGCTTGGCACAAAGAGGGGATCAAAGCCACAGGTAAATCCGACCACCATAAGTTCCATGGGGGCGGGATTGCGGTTCCGAATTTGTCTGAAATCGAAATCACTTGATCCCATTTTAAGTCTAGTTTCTTCAACTTCCTATTCCAATCTCGTTTTCTGGTTTCCCGCTCATGCTCAGGTTCTCCACCCCTCGAAATAGCGCCATTGAAAGGAAGGCCTTTTGGAAACAGGGAAGGGTCGGCATTCAATATGCCAATGAATGAGTCCAACTTTGCTGGCATATTGATTTTGGAGGCGAGCTCACTGGCCCACCAATCACGGTTGTAGCCTGATGGTACGAGTTCCTTGTTATTTTCTAAGAACTCGCCAAACCCGATCAAAATTTCCCCAGCGTCCCAGATTACACTTATTTGGTCGCTTAATGCATTCCACGAAACTTCATCGTGAACCATAGTGAATGTTCCATCTTTCAAGAGTACGAGCGGACCGTCAATCCCTGAGGTAGGAGTGACTGCACATGCCTTTCCTGGCCGCTCTATCTTCATCTGAGTGCCTACGGATAAGAAGCCCCCCATAGCGTGCATACTTGCAGGATTCAACCCCGCAGCAGCGAGTCCTGTTGTCCTACTTCTGCCATATCTGAGCCTAAAGCCGCCTGGTTTCGAAGGCTCTCCAAAAACAGGTCTACCGGCAATTATGTCCCCCATGTATCGAGAGTCGGGTTTCACTTGCCTTTGCTTTGTTTTTGATTCTGATGTATTGGCGTCTTCACCCTTTGAGGCTAAGACATCGATGAAGTCCCATCCCTCTACCCCCAATCTGTCTGTGTGTTTCTTGATCTTTGGTGCTTTCAGACACAAACCCTCAGCGATAACAAGTAGGACTCCCTGTCTGATTCTTGAACCCTCAATATTAGGAACCTCGCGATATCCTGCTACCTCTATCCTCTCGGTTCCCTCACCATTAACCATCACGGGACATGCCCGTACGATCATGTCGACTTCCTCGGGGGGTGGCTTGTATTGTAGGCCTCCTCTGTAAAGCCCAAATTCTTCTTTGACTCGTTCTACTTCTCCCTCAGTTGGCTGATATCTCTCTATCCCAAGTTCTCGTCGTATCACATCCCCAATCAACACGCCCATGGCCTGTGCCGTACCACCTGCAGCTCTTATCGGACCACAAAAATCGATGGATAGAAAGGAGGACCCGTCTCCATGATTGTTCAATATTCTTACTTCACCGATTCCTTCTAATGGAGCGACTAAAACTGCCTCAGTCAGAACCGCTAAACCAACTCTCAGGCCCGTATCTATTGATTTCTGTAAATCCCCTGTCAGTTCATGCATCATTTTTGCAGATTCTCTCGCTATGGTAATAGAAGCTGATTCTCGATCCATAGTATCCAAGAGATCTCTCAATCGATCCTCTATCTGGATTGGGCTACTATCCTCCTCGGGCCTGAGATATCTTTCCAACAATCGGACAGTCCTGCTGGCTAGGTCTTTCGCCCTGGGGATTTCCACCTCTGTCTTGAAGTCTATTCCCTTAGATCTCGCTTCATTTGCGATTTTGTACACTAGGTCGGTCTCTGCCTCGATTAGATCGAGGTATGCGGCATATTCGGCTGATAAGCGACTGGTTTCTCTAGTCGGGCCAAATGCATACACCACACCAATCAACCCTGAAGTAACTCACATGCGTGCAAGGCGACACAATAACATTCGCGATGAATCTGTTGAAATGCGGCCAAGGTTCATTGATTGGCAGTCATGACTGCGTCTCGATGGAATACAACCCAAGTGAGATTAAATCCCAACTTTCTGCTAATGTGAGGCGTCTTGCTTACTTGTATTCGCCAGAAGATAAATTCACACTTGCCAGTGGGAGGGAAAGCCCACATTTTTTCGACATGAAACCGGTAATGATGGATCCTGAGTGCGCTCATCTGTTAGGTATAATGATCCATCAAATATTGGTTGAAATGGGTGATATTGATGCTGTGGGAGGCCTAGAGTTGGGGGCTGTTCCATTAACTGGGATCGTGATCGCGAAGTCAGGAAAGGGGAGCAATCTGAGAGGGTTTATCGTGAGGAAAGAACCCAAGGGGCGTGGTGGTAGAAAAACTGGTAATCCCCCAGGAATAGAAGGTTCCACCGTTCTGGAGGGAGATCGAGTTGTTCTCCTTGAAGATGTCACCACGACCGGAGGTTCTGCAATAAAATGCGCTAACATGCTAGAGAATATTGGCTGTAATGTAGTTGGGTGCGTGACCATATTAGACAGAGAGGAAGGGGGTGTTTCTGCATTCCATGAGAGGGGGATCCCCCTCTTTCCGCTCCTAACTAAGTCGGATGTAGCAGGTAATTGAATGTCTGAGCACATATTTGACCCCAGTGGGCCCTACCATCCAGAGAAACTGAGCAAGAAAGCCCACATTGGTGCTGATTCCTTCTTTCAATTGGATCTAAGGACGGGTGTCATCATTAGGTCTGAGGAGTTTCCAGAGATGCGGAAGCCTTCATACAAAATTGAAGTCAACTTTGGGCCTGTGATCGGAAATCTTTGGAGTTCAGCTCAAATCACAAATTACTCTCTATCAGAGTTGATTGGTAGGAGAGTGGTGGGTGCGCTTAACCTCGGTGAAAAGAGGCTCCCCACCGGTTTTTTAAGCCAGTTTTTGGTTTTGGGTGCATTAGAGCCTGACGGTACAGTTAGACTGTTGGAACCCCCAGAAGGGGTGATGCCAGGTTCTTTGATTGCATAGAGTCCTGCGTTACTCTATTGGACTAGTTCCTTGTGGGATGATACATGCCAACCATGGTTAGAATGACTACGAGCGCTGGAGACATCGATATTGCATTGTACACGGAAGATTGCCCTGAGACAACAGGGAACTTCCTCAGGTTAGTGGATGATGGATTTTACAACGGGCTGCACTTCCATCGAGTGATAAAGAGCTTCATGATTCAAGGCGGTTGTCCAAGATCGAAGGACCCTTTTGATGGAAGAGCGGGGACGGGTGGCCCGGGATGGAAGATTCCTTGCGAAAGATCAGCATTGGACAAGAAACATGACAGGCCGGGGCTTTTCTCAATGGCGAACGCAGGACGCAATACGGGAGGGTCTCAATTCTTCCTAACGACCGTCGCAACGCCATGGTTAGATGGGAACCACGCAATTTTCGGAGAGGTTGTTTCAGGCATGGAGAACGTCTACAAAATTGAAAACTGCGAAACAAGACCCGGGGATCGACCTATCGACCCACAGAAAATAGTCAGTGTGAGTCGTCTAGATGTATGATATTCACGCAATATGTTCCAAGATTAAATTTATTAATAATTAATAAATGCATAATCCATGGCCAAACATAGAGCAGGTGACCGTCGAATAATCAGTATCAGCATACCTGAGAGCCTAGCTGTAAGACTTGACAAGAAAGTTGGAAGAGGACGGTCTAATGGCAGATCAGCCACCATAACCCGGCTGATAGAAAGTGGCCTAAGCGGATCTACACCCAAGCCGGCCACAACTCCGGCGAAACCCATCGATAGCCTAGGAAATGAGGGCTATCGTGATGAAGTTGACTCGATGGGTGTTGTGAAAGTCCCCAAAAATGCATATTATGGTGCACAGACCTCTAGATCTCTTGAAAATTTCAATATTGGGAACGATACCATGCCAAGAGCAATGATAAGGGCCTTTGGAATTCTAAAGAAGGCAACTGCCGAGGCAAATGTCGAATTAGGAAATCTCGATGCAGACATTGGCTCGTTGATATGTGCGGCTAGCGAAGAAGTTGTATCTGGTTTATTGGATGCTCATTTTCCTCTCAGAATCTGGCAAACAGGATCTGGAACTCAGACGAACATGAACGCAAATGAAGTGATATCTAATCGCTCGATTCAGATTGCGGGTGGTCTAGTTGGAAGCAAAGAACCAGTGCATCCAAACGACCATGTCAACATGTCCCAATCCAGCAATGATACATTCCCAACGGCCATGCACATTGCAGCTGCAGAAGAGATACACCACTATCTCTTGCCATCTGTGAAAAAACTCCGAGATGAGTTAGATCGGAAGCGCGAGGAATTCAACGAGATAGTCAAGATAGGTAGGACTCATCTCATGGACGCGGTTCCACTCACATTGGGGCAAGAATTCTCAGGATACGTGGCCATGTTGGATTCAGATATATCCCGGATTGAACGTGCTCGTGATGGTCTGCTCGCACTGGCAATAGGAGGTACTGCGGTGGGTACTGGCTTGAATACCAAGGTTGGTTTTTCAGAATTGGTTTGTGATTTAATTTCCGAATCTACTGGATTGGGGTTTTACCCCGTGGAAAATAAATTTTCAGCATTGGCTGGTCATGACGGATTATTGGAAGCTTCGAGTTCAATGAGTGGATTAGCAACGAGCCTTCTCAAAATAGCCAATGATATCAGGTGGATGGGGTCAGGTCCAAGATCTGGGTTAGGAGAGCTTTCACTTCCAGAAAATGAGCCAGGTTCCAGCATAATGCCAGGAAAGGTGAATCCAACACAAGCCGAGGCAATCACGATGGTCGCTTGCCAGACAATGGGAAATCACACTGCTGTCACAATAGGAGCAAGCCAGGGTAATTTCGAATTGAACGTGTACAAGCCGATGATCATCTACAACGTTCTCCATTCCGTTCAATTGTTATCAGACTCATGTTCATCATTCTCTGAGAGGTGTGTATCCGGGTTGAAGGCAAACGAAGAAAGGATTTCGAACCTAGTAGAGAGGTCGTTGATGCTTGTGACGGCACTAAATCCTCATGTGGGGTATGATATGGC
>Ga0066370_10000214_pt1 | contig 11797 bp, 4 predicted proteins | sample Knorr_S15_td_Sur_FD_70971 | JGI IMG/M metagenome (GOLD analysis project Ga0066370, IMG submission 70971) | Marine microbial communities from Southern Atlantic Ocean transect - Knorr_S15_td_SurfaceA_ad_5m_LV_A | ecosystem: Environmental > Aquatic > Marine > Oceanic | place: Southern Atlantic...
TAACCTCCTTTACACCAAAACTCTTCTCTGCCATATTACTTTTTGATTATTTATGATAGTGTATATGATACACCTGAAACTATTAAAGGTTTACTCTCAAACCTACCTTTCATTGCATCATAATTTTGTAATACTTCTGAGGATGAGAGTGCCTTTCCTTTATAAATTCTTAATTGAGAAATTTTAGCATCCATAAAAAAGTAATCACCTCCTAATGCACTATGTCTACGAGCTATTGATACCTCAGTAGAACTATTACTGTAATTGGTTGTATCAGTTACAGCAGATTTATATTGACCATTAATATATGCTTTAAATTGATTAGAACCAGTTCCCTCTCTAGTAAGAACAATATGATTCCATCCATTATTTCCAGTGCTCCAAGTTGGCATAGACGCATCGTTGGAAAAGTAACTTTGAGATCCAGTATGAAAATTTAGTTTCTCAAATGTTTCCATATAAAAAGACCAATTACTTATGTTTTGACTGGTATTTCGTGTATCTATTATATTAAAAGCATCTCCACCAACAAAATCTGTCCAGATTTCAATAGCAAATTGTCCCGTGCCAAAAGCAATATCACCTCCAGGATTAAAAGTTGCATAATCGTTCGTACCATCAAATATTAAATATCCTCCATTATCACTGCTATAACCAACACCATTAACTAAAGTTACATTATTACCCTGTCCACTTGTATCAGTCCAAGTAGTACCACTTGTATAATTATTACCGTCTAAATTAAGAACTAATCCACTTGTAATAATATTTTCACCACCAGAAACATTAGCGAACGTTGGTCTAGCATCTGAAGCAGTTGGATCAAATAATACTCGATTCGCAGCACCTCGATTATTGAATTCTCCTCTCCAATAATTTGCATTTGTACTATCAGGATATGCATCTATCCATTGAGTACTTGGAAGCATTTGTGATGCATTAACCTTTAAATAATCTTTCACCTCTGCTGATGTAGCATCTGGTTTACTTTCCAGAAATAAAGCAACTACACCAGTAACAACAGGAGCAGCAGCAGAAGTTCCGTTAAAATACATATCAACAAAATCTGAATTGTATCGACTATAATTTGTATCGAAAGATAATCTATCACCATTTGCAGCTCTCATTCCAGCAGCTATAAGTTCATCTGCAGGTGCCCATATATCTACACCAGGTCCGTTATTTGAATATTGTGCCTTTCTTTCTTGATAACCACTATCTATAAATTCGTCCATTGCACCAACACATATTGTAGGATGATAATCTTGAACATTATCATATCCTACATTCTGTGGATGAATCCAATTTCGATGTCCTGATGGACATCCACTTACAGCAGTTTCACCAGGAAAACCTGGTCTACTTTCACCACCATTTAAAGTGGTCAAGAAATCATTAAGATGTGGATCAGTTAATCCAATACCTAATCTTTGATTATTATTTCCTGCAGAGGTAACAAATATTACTCCCGCATCTGACATTTCATCACCAGCAGTATCAAGAGAGCTAGTTCTTGATGAAGTTGCAAACTGACGATTATAAAATAGACCTCCTCTTAATCCATATGCTAATGCTTGTACTCCAGTGCTACTTGAAGTATATCCTGTAAATGAACCTGTTGAACCTGCAAAACTATAAGAAACATTTGTATTTGAATTAAATCCACCATAATAACCCCAACTACCATTCACAACAGTAGGATTTTTTTTACCAGTTGCAGTGTTTATAGGTTTATTCTGATGAAATAATTTGAGTGCATCATAACACAATTCTGTATTAAGATCTGCAGGAGAAAAAATAGATACTGTCCATATGTTTGCTTCAAATGCTAATCCATAATTTTTACCAGCTGATAAACTTGCACAAGCAGTACCATGAGAACTTGTCATTGTGTGTGAGGTTCCACCAATACCCAGAGCATTTGCCTCTGTATAATTATTTGGTATTGCAATGACTCCTAATGATTGAAAAGCATTAGAACGATTACTAGAGATTTCCCACCAAGAATGTGCAGACGCAGTTGTTATCCCTGTTCTGCCATCTGGTTTTGTATATGTGTAATTGTTATTGTTAAAATATGTTGGATCAATATAATAAGGTCCATCTAATATGATATCTCTAACTCTTGATTTACCATCAGAGTCTATAAATTCAGGGTGATATTGTAAAACACCCGAATCCTGAATAATTAAATCTACATTCTTTCCCGTTAAACTATAGTCTAAATCAGTGTTGATAACTGCTGGATTACCTGTAACATTCGGCCAACTATCTCCATTTGTAGCAATTCCAACTCTCTTCATTCCCCAGTTGGTTCTATTTTCTTCAGCAGAAGTCGGAGTTGTAGGTGGTGCATTCAAATCTAAATCACGATATACCTTAACATTTTTACCAAATCTTTTTGAGTCAAGTTCAGGATGAGGATATAGATCAGGATATTCCGATGGTGATAATTCAATCCACTTTACATTTGGATGAGTTGATATACCAGTTGCTTCTTCTTCAGTCAACCAATAAGTCCCACGAGTTGGACTGTGTTCTTTTAGATCTGAGCAAGTTACTTTACGATCTGGAATGCCATCTTCATTTGAATCAACTATTAATGCATTGTGAATTGTATTCCAATACTCAGGACTCGTTACAGCGAGAGTATATTTGTACATTACATAACCTCACGTTTTACTCTATAAGATATCGTTCCAGTAACTCCAGTTTCAGGTGTAGCTCTCAATATCAAATTACCACTGTTAATCGTTGCATCACATTGTACTAACAAATTATTACTAAAGATAACTGCAAATTGAGTTGAGTGAACTGTTGTTCCAGATCTCATCGCTAAAACTTTCTGACTTTGGAAATTAGAACCCTGCTCAATGAGAACTGTATATTCAACAACTCTATCATCTGCACTATATCCAAATGTATTAATTGTTGAAGGTGAACCAGGAGTTGAAGAAAATGTTCCTGTAAGATTCGTTGTGATACCGACGTTAGCTGCTACTCCAGTTAACCCACTACCATCACCACTGAAAGAAGTAGCAGTGCATATACCAGAGACAACTACACCAGTGTCACCATTAATTTTAAATAATTCACTACCACTACTCTTTACTATGAAATCACTATCGCTACCACCATTTTGATTGAGGTGCATGAATATATTATCACCTGTGTTCACTCCTATTTCAAGTCCATCACTCTCAGGAATAAGTGATCCTTTTGTGTTTCCATTATATTGAATGTTTATAGCAGAATTTGTAGTACCACAATTAACATTCAGAGCATTAGCATTAGCAGAAAATGTAGAAATACCAGAATGAATTGCACCTGATGCCTGTGCTTGAATCTTTACATTACCATCACTATCTTTCAGTGCTGTTGTGGAAGGAGAAGTAACTGTTACAATACCAGCAGAGGCAGGTGAAACATCTAAACCTGTTCCAAAATCAATTGTACCTGCAGTCCCTACTATCGAACCACCATCCTTAATTTCAATACCAACACCAGATGCAGTTACACCTGTTAATCCTGAACCATCACCTACGAAAGATGCTGCTGTACAAACACCAGTGAAATTTCCTTGTTTTGCAAATAAAGTTCCAAATGGTAAAGTGGAACCTCCCATATCATAATCAGATGTAGCAGGACCAAAACGAACATCATCAATATTCAATCCATAACCATCACCTAATGCTGGTGTATTAATTCCAAATTTAGCTCTAAGAATTAATGTATGAGCACTTCTAACTGCCATGCAAAATGCTTGATCGTCAAACAAGTCAAGCGTTCCAATATTACCATTGTATCTTAACTGTAGTTCATCATTAGAACCAACATTTATATTAACGTTAGTTGGAGTACCTATTGATGCTGCAAAACCTACATTTCCAGAGAAAGTTGAAATACCAGAGACACTTAGATTATCTAAATTTGTATGACCATCAACATCAAGATCACCTGTAACATCAACGTGACTTGAGAATGTTCCTGAAGTTGCTTGTATTGCACCTTTATATGTTGTTGCAGTTATTACCCCAGATACATTAACATTATCTAATTCAGTATGACCATCTACGTCTAAATCTAAAAGAGCTAAACTTGGTGTTCCACTTAATCCAGATGCATTACCAGATAAAGTTCCTGAGAATGTTGTAGCAGTTATTACTCCAGATACATTTACATTATCTAATTCAGTATGACCATCTACGTCTATATCTCTAAATGTAGAGATACCAGTTGAATCAAAATTATTTACATTAAATTGATTTGTGGTAACACCTACAGTAACACTCGCATTAGAAATAGTAGATAATTCTAATTGAGTACCAAAGTTGACAGTTCCAGCAGTACCAACTGTCGCACCACTATCTTTTACAATTATACCAGAACCAGAACCAACAACACCAGTCAATCCTGAACCATCACCAACGAAGGTAGTCGCATTTACCTGTCCATTTACATTAACATTTCCTGTTCCAGTGATATTTTTATTGTTTAAACTTAAGTTACCACCTAACTCAGGTGTTAAATCTTCAATTAAGTTTGCTAAGAAAGCACCTGAACCAGAAACTATTGTGTTATATGAAACTAAATCAACTGTATCACCTGCAAATAAAGATACAGCTATGATGACAGATGTTCCATTTGTAGCAGTAAATTCTGATGCAGTTAATTTAACACCATTTACAAATACATCAAGATAACCAACATTGTAGTTGAAAGAGAATGTTGTTTGACCAGCGGTGGCTGTGTAAGTTGTAGCAGTTCTAGCAGCAGGATAATTTTCCCATGCAACTCCAGTACCAGTTGATTTTAAATATTGCCCGTTATTACCTGTAGAACCACCAGCAGTAATCGTACTATCAAATCTAGCATTGCCAGCAAAAGTAGTTACTCCAGCGATGCTTACGTTATCTAAATTAGTATGACCATCTACATCTAATTCTACAAAGTCACCATCACCTTTAAATGTTGTTGCAGTTATGATACCTGCGTAACCAGCGTTACCAGTCGAACCATTAAATGTAATACCAATACCACTTGAAGGTCCTAATTCTAAATTACCTGTCGCACCAGCAGCATACTTAAATATTGCATTTTGTGTACCACCAACTTGAATGCGGAAGTCGTGACCAGTTACAGAACCAGCAAAAGGAGTTCCACCGCCACCACCACCAGCAGCAAATTGTTTGTTTGAAGAATCAATAAGTTTTAATCCAGTTCCAGATGCGGAATTTGTAATTGTAACTATACCAACGATGTTTGTATTGTCTAATTCTGTATGACCATCTACATCTAAATCTTGAGTGATAGTAGTAAAACCAGCAATACTTACATTATCTAAATTTGTATGACCATCTACGTCTATATCAAAAAAGGTAGAGACACCAGATACACTTACTCCAGAAAAAGTAGCAATGCCAAGAGTGTCGATAGACGCATATCCCTTATTATAGGTTCTTGTTCCAAATTCTGCTCCACCATCCAACCAGGCAGGACCAACAACTTCTAATACATTAAATACCTTAGTGTTTAAACCTCTTAAAGTTGTAGCAGTAAGAATACCAACAGTTGCAATACCAGAAATACTTACATTATCAAGATTAGTATGACCATCTACATCTAAGTCACCATTTAAATCTATTCCTGTAGCGACTATAGATGCTGTATTAACTGTGCCAGCAAAAGTAGTAACACCAGCGATACTTACATTATCTAAGTTTGTATGACCATCTACATCTATATCTCTAGGGAAATTTAAACCAGTTGAAGTTGTTTCTAACCTTATTTGATCTGCTGTTGGAGTGTTACTACCAGCGTGATATAGTGTAAAAGCACCACCCCTTATGCTTTTGAAAACACTAGTTTGTCCACCATTAGTGGTATAGTGCTTAAGCTCAAATTCAGTACCACCATAAATTCTCATAGGATGAGCAGCACCTTGACCAACCTGTCCAATTGCAAAGGTATCATCATTGTTGAATATAAAAGTATTATTGCCTTGTTGATATATCTCTAATTCATTATTATTTCCAAAATACAACTTGTCATTAAGTTTAAAATGGGCATTATTATTAAATGTTGTAACACCAGCAACACTTACATTGTCTAAGTTTGTATGACCATCTACATCTAAATCTCCGTTGATATCTACAGTTACAGCAGTCGTAACTCCAGCGATGCTTACATTGTCTAAGTTTGTATGACCATCTACATCTAAATCAAAGAAGTCTCCATCACCCACAAAAGTAGTCGCTGTTACAACACCAGCGATGCTTACATTATCTAAATTTGTATGACCATCTACATCTAAGTCTCCACTTAAACCTACGTTACCACTTGTATCTTTATTAACTAACTCTAACCAATTACCTGCGTGTGCAAAGTATCCTCTGCCCGTTGCGTGAACATGTGCGAACATACCATGATAAGTGCTTGCACTTGGTAATGCTGCCAAGTTTGCATAGAGTGATGGTATTTTATTCTCACCTGCAACACCCTCAATAATTCCAGCAAAAGTGGTTATACCAGCGATGCTTACATTGTCTAAGTTTGTATGACCATCTACGTCTAAGTCACCATTTAAATCTAATGTAGTAACTGTAGTAACTCCAGTGACATTTAAGGAGGTTGTAGTAGAAGATGTTGAAACTAAATTTCCAATGTTATATGTCTCTGTTCCTGTACCAACAACTCCGTTTGTTTCTTTGTTAACTAATTCTAACCAGTTAGCTGCATGTGCAAAATATCCTCTACCTGTTGCATGAACATGAGCAAACAGACCATGATAGCTAGATGCACTAGGTAAGTTTGTTAAATCACTGTATAATGATGGTATCTTGTTCTCACCTGCTTGTGCTTCAATAACTCCACTGGTAACTCTGATTCCTGAACGTGCTGTGATTAAACCAACTGCATCAACGTTCTTAACATCTTCATAAGTTAATACACCACCAACAGTTAAATTACCAGTAAAATTAGCATTACCAGTTAATCCTAATGTTGTACCATCAAAAGTAAGTTTATTACTATCTTCTAATTCACCGCCAGTTCCAGCAAGAACAACTCTACCTGAAGTTAAATCCTCTACTTTAAATGTATTTGCCTGACCACCTGCATTAATATCTAATAATCCAGAGGTAGTCGTAACACCAGCTATACTTACATTGTCTAAGTTTGTATGACCATCTACATCTAAGTCACCATCAGCAGTTAAATTACCAGCAAATGTAGCATTACCACCCGCTGTAAGTAGAAATGTATTTGTTCCCTCTGTAGCTGGAGTTCCAGCGTGAAACGCTAAATTAACATTATCTTGGTAAATTTTACTAATATTACCACCACTTTGATCAAAGAATATAGCAGGAGATCCTCCCCTAATATGCAACATTGATCCATTTGACGAACTACCCAGAATAGCAACTCTTTGTCTACTGCCAACATGAGTTGTCAAATCACTACCAGAACCAAGTTCTATATCACCAGTTTCTTCAACCTTTATTCTTTGAGTGCCAGCAGTTTTTACAAGAAAATCATCTGCGGATTCAACTAAAATATCATCACCAGATCCTGTAGTCTGAATATAAAGATCACCTGTATTGTTATCAATATAAGAATCTGCACCATTATGATACAATTCAAAATCTTGAGAATTTCCAATCTGTAATCTATCATCATCTAATAATCTTACATTATCGTTAAATGTTGAGACTCCAGCAACACTTAAATTATCTAAATTTGTATGTCCATCTACATCTAAGTCTCCATTTGCATCAATCGCACCTGTGAATGTTGATACACCAGTAACATCCAATCCAGTTGTGGTTGTTGTACCACTGACATTGATTCCCGACCCAGTAGTTTTAAACTTGAATTCATTATCATGGTACAGTTCCACGGACCCATCATGGATCAGCTTCATCATCATATCACCATTATCTTTATCTTTAAATTCGTAATCGTTAGATTCAAATCTTAAAATTCCAGTATGGTTTATGACACGAGAAGCATTTAAAGCATTTTCATGTAATATTTCTAAATCCTGAGAATCGCCAAATTGTAATTTATCATTATCAAGTAATTGTACATTATTATTGAATGTAGTAATTCCAACAACATTAACATTGTCTAATTCTGTATGACCATCTACATCTATATCTGTAAATGTTGAAATACCAGAGAATACTGAATTGCCAGAAACATTTAGGAATGATGTATTTACATCCAATGAGGTCATTGTTCCTAGATATGGATTGGAAGTACCAGGTATGATACCATTTGAGATACTGATTCCATTATCAGTAGTTCTTAGACGTTCAGGACCATTATGGAATAATCGAGTATTGGTACTAGCTGCCTTAAAATATTTGTTACCAGTTCCATCTTGTAGTGTTATACCTGGTGATTGTATGATAAGTTGATTTGATCCACCAGAGGGAGTAGTAATATATGCAGCATCAATAACATCAAAATATTTTACGCTTAATTCACCAATCTTTAACATCTTATCATTTGCAATCTCAACCTGATGATTGAAATATGCTGTTGTACCAAATCCTACAGTCGCACCTGTTCCTACAAAAATATTATCGGAAAATGTTGATGTACTAGATACATCTAAGTTATTACGGAAGGTAGAGATACCACCTTGTTTACCAACATCTAAATTTCTCTCAACTGTTAAATCTAGGAATGAAAATGTAGAGATACCTGAAGAAGGTGCTCCAGTTTGTCCAATATATCTGTAACCTACAATGTAAATATCATTATGAGTAGGAACAGTTTGGTCATTGAAGTTTAATACACCTGCAGAATAATCAAAGAACCAGTTTTCATTAGTAGCACCCGCAGATAAATTATTAGCAGGTACAGTTGGATCATTTTTAAATACTTTAATCAGATAAAGTGAACCAAACTGAGTGTCAATCCAATTAGTTAATCTTGCAGATGAAGTATCATTATAAGTTGAATAAGCAATATAAGCACGATTTCCAGAACTCGTTGCATCTGCAGTCATTCTGATAGCAGATGTAGTTGAATATACCTTTACTTGATTTGTATCTGAACCTGGTGGTGTTGCTGGAATTGAATCAGCTTCGTTCCATAGAGAAGAGTTAGGAACAACTAAGGGAGATGCTATCGCTTCAGCAAAAGGTTGTTTCGGGGTACCGCTAACCGCACCAGTTCCTACAGTCGAACCAGTCTTGGTCTTAGTATAACCAATCTTTTTGAGTAGAAAGTCGAGTTTTTGTTGGTCTGATACTGCCACTTAATTTTACCTCTATGCTGTGAATCTGATATTTGTAATCGACTGTCCAGAAGTCAATTTAAATCGAACCAAAATTTTATTATTACCGTTTGATGATGATTCTTCACCAAACACACAAGTGAATGTTCCACTCGACCCTGACATTGCAGAACCAAACGCACATCCATTATCAATATTATTTGGATTACCAGAACCAGCGTATAAGTCAAACATATCTGCCCAACCATTTGTGTTACTTAATCCAGTTGTCCAAGTTGAGTTCTCTGGAAGACAGACAAAACAACCTGCATAACTTCCAGTTACAACTATACTCATCTGTGAAACAGCAGCTCTCGTAAGAAGAACTTGGAAATATTGTGTTCCTGATCGACCAGCCGACAAATTAAGACCAGTAGGAAAATATCCAATTGAGTAATTTGTCTGGTCGTGTCGAAGAGTTCCTCCTCTTACAATCGCTTCATAAACTGCAGGAGTAGCACTTGAGTTGAATGTAGATGAAATAGGTGCAGGAGTATCACCTAAAGAACCTGCATTCACACGAATAGCATTGCCAGAACCCGTTCCCAAAGATGAAATTAAAATATTATCTTCATCTACCTGAGAAGTAGTTGCAGCCGTTCCCATCAAATTTATATCTGGCGAATAACTAATTCTCTGATCATTATGACTACCGTATGGAGTGGTTGCATCATATCTAGTAAAGTGATTTGATGTAACTGTGGCATGTATATTTCTTGGTACATTTGATATTGTAGAATTTACACCTGTTCCAACTCCATAATTTCGTACTGGAGGATTGGTTCCACCTGCAAAGTCAGTATAACTTTTACTACCTGAATTTTGAAATGCGTTTCCCTGTCCATCAGAAGTAAGGAAAGTATTGTTAGTATACATATCACCTGACGCATTTGTAACTGTCAGAACATATGTAAATGTATTATTACTTGATTCTGTAAGATGTGCAATACCAGAAGAATATGATAATGTTGGGGAAGAAGGCTCTGTTATAGAACTGAATGATATTATAGGTGCACCAACAGTGCTAGGGTCTTCATACCAAAAAGTATCTTGTGTATTTGCTGAACCATGATTTATATGTGCCTTATTAAATCCGTCTGGTGACGCTGCGTTTAACAATCTTACATCATATACTTGATAAAATTCTGCATCTATATCTGCATCTCTAGTTGATAATGAAGCATCTTTGTTGTCACTTATAACAAGAGCACCATTAGTTCCGTTATCTACGTTAGTAGTCATCGTAATGCTTCCAACGTTAGTTGCATTTACAAATCCTATAACTGTTCCATTATCACCAGGACCAACATCATTTATAGTTCCAGTTGATACTGTGCTATCTGTATTTCTTGCGTATTGTTGACCTGCTACTGGTGCTGATCCACCTGTATTATTTGTAGGTGTAAATCCTGCACATAGTCTACGAGTACCCCCATTAGTCTGTATGCTTAATGCTAACCCGTTAAAAGTAGTTGGTGCAGGGGGAATTAATTTACCTAATATAAAATTAAGTTCGTTGATTAAATCTTTTGTATGGTCTGTATTGTTTATCGTAAATGCTCCTGACTTAAATCCACCTGCAGGATTTCCAATAACTTGATTACCGTGATATGTAGTGGCAGTAACGATTCCATTATAGTTAATTGAACCACCCCCGTAGTTCTCAACCCACGGAGTTAGTAATGTGGCTGTTGTTCCTATCCCGACACCTTGAGTGTCTCTCTGAGCGAACAGATGACCATCATAAAAATTAATTGCTAGTTCTCCGATCTGCAAATCATTTTCGCCAGGACGTTTGCCTGTGATTGCAGACCTCTTTAACTTAAAAGGAGTTGCCATTTATATACGGTATTTACCATCGATGCAGTATGTACTGCTGGTTTATTTATTCAACTAGCGTTATTCCTTCTCGGACGATATTTGAATAAGTCTTTTGGTGGATCTGGTTCCATCCATTCTCTAATCTTTTGATACTTCTCATCAGTGAAGAATTCTTGATTGAGAAACCACTCTTCCCAAGGTTCATGTCCTTTTCTCTGATTACAATCAGAGCAACAACAGACTACGTTCTTAGTAAAATCTGTACCACCTTTACATCTGGGAACTACATGGTCGATAGTTAAATTATTACCATCACCACAATAAGCACATTTAAAGTGCCATTTCTCTTTTACGTCTCTCCTCCATAATCTTTTTGCCTCTGCTGAACTTGTTGTCTGTAAGTTGTAAACATACGCTTTAGAAGAATGGAGAATGCTCATAAACTATTGTGAGTTAATTTTATTTATCAAATAAAAAAGACCCTTTCGGGTCTTGTTGTTTAGAGTGCGTTACCTCTTGGTAACACTTCTTCTGGGAACACAAAGTTCTCATGTGGTTGGTCAACAGATGACATCCAAGCTCTCATACCCTCATTTAAAAGAATGTTCTTTGTATAGAAAGTCTCGAACTCTGGGTCTTCTGCTGCTCTTATCTCTTGAGATACAAAGTCGTATGCTCTAAGATTAAGTG
>Ga0066370_10000216_pt1 | contig 11760 bp, 12 predicted proteins | sample Knorr_S15_td_Sur_FD_70971 | JGI IMG/M metagenome (GOLD analysis project Ga0066370, IMG submission 70971) | Marine microbial communities from Southern Atlantic Ocean transect - Knorr_S15_td_SurfaceA_ad_5m_LV_A | ecosystem: Environmental > Aquatic > Marine > Oceanic | place: Southern Atlantic...
TGTTCATCTAAATGAGTATGTCTCATATGAACTACACCTGGCATTAAAACACTAGCATAAGCTTTAACATTGTTAATCATTCCACCGACTGAGGTAGCTCCAATATTCATCCCATGATAAGCCCTCTCTCTTCCAACAAATCTAAATCTTTGTCCTTCTCCTCTCGCTTTGTGATAGGCAACACTAATTTTAATTGCAGTCTCTACTGCTGTAGATCCGCATATCGTATAAAAAATTCTATTTAAGTTTCCTGGTGTGTGTTTTGAAATTTTTGTAGCTAATTCGAAAGACCCTCCAAAACCTTGTTGGAAAGGCTGTGCATAATCTAAAGTTTTTAATTGATTTGTGATTGCATCTATAATTTCAGTTCTACCATGACCCAATGGGTTGCAAAATAATCCTGAACTCGCATCAATTTGAGTTTGACCCTCATGATTTTTTAAGTAAACACCTTTAGCACTAGTAATTAATCTTGGTCTTTCTTTAAAATCCTTATTAGATGTAAATGGCATCCAATGTTCATTAAGAGAATTTGGTATTGGGTTTTTTTCAGAACTCATAGTTTTTTTTAAAAGTGTAATATTCAATTTTTAGACTAAATTATTTAAATTAACTACAAAATTTTAATTAATTTTAGTGTGTTATAGTAACACAACTTTTAAGTGAATTGTTCAATAGAGATCTCTGGTCTAGTTAATTCATCATTTACATAAAACAATTTATGAATTTAAATGCTTTAATTAAATTTAATTAATGGAGACAAAATGAAAAAAATAATTAGTTTTATTTTAGGAGGTTTAGCCGCTCTTACTATGTCTATTTCTGTTGCTAATTCTGCAGCGAACGAAGTTAGAGTTGCTTACTTTTTAGAATGGCCAAGTCCAAATTTAGAGGATATGCAAAAAAAAGCTTTTGCTAAAGCTCTTGGTGTGCCAGTTAAATGGACTAACTTCACTAATGGTGGAGCAATGACTGATGCAATGTTAGCAGGTGATATTGATATTTCTTACTCGCAGGGATTAGTACCTTTTATAAATGCTGTAAAATCAAAAGCACCGATTAAATTAGTTGATATTGCAATGGAATATGGAATGGGTGGAACAACATGTGTTACATCTAATGCTTCTGGAATTACAAAGGCAAATGCGACTGAATTAGAAGGTAAAAAAGTTGCTGTTCCATTAGGAACAATGGCTGAATACGTGTTTGACGAAAGTATGAAAGTTGTTGGAGCTGATAGAAAAAAAATGGATATCATTCAAATGGATCCTGAAGAAGGAGCTGCTGCATTAGTAAGTGGCGACGTCGTAATGGCATGTTTATTCGGAGGTAATTCGATCAAAGCTGCGACTGCAGTTGGAACAAGGCTTCTTACTGTAGATGAAGCTAGAGCAGCAGGAATTCTTGGAATAGATATTACTTCAGTAACAGATAAGTTTATGAAAGAAAATCCAGGTATGCTAAGAACTTTCATTGAAGTAACGCATGAAGCAAATGCAAGATATAGAGCAGGAAAAAGCGATATGAATGCAATGTCAAAAGCATCAGAAATGAAAGTATCTGACATGAAAGAAACTTTAGGTGGTTTTAAATTTTTAACTCCAGAGGAGACTAAAAAATCAATGGAGAGTGGAAACCTAGACGCATTCCTTAAAGGAATGGGAACACCAGGTGGAAATGTAGATACAAGTTTCTTGCCTTTATAATTTAAAAGTTATTTAAAATTAAAATAGGCGCCAATTAACATTTAATTGGTGCCTATTTTTTTATCAAAATTTCTAATATAAGACAGTTTATGAGTGATTTAGTTTCTCAAAATCTAAATATGATATTCAAATCTCCAAAGGGAGAAACTGTTCATGCATTAAAAGATTTAAACTTTACAATTAAAAAAGGTGAACTTTTAACTGTCCTTGGTCCCTCTGGATGTGGAAAAACTACATTACTAAATATTGCTGCTGGTTTTATAAGGCCTACTTCTGGTACCATTACACTTGGTAATAATGAAATAAATGGACCAGGAGTTGATAGAGGTATGGTTTTCCAACAAGGAGCTTTATTTGAATGGTTGACAGTTTCTGAGAATGTAAATTTTGGATTGAGGATGAAAAAGGAAGATCCAAATCTAACTCAAAAAAAAGTAGATGAATGGTTAGATATTGTTGGATTGAAAGGATTTGGAAACACACCAACTTACCAACTTTCTGGGGGAATGCAGCAAAGAGTTGCTCTTGCGAGATGTTTAATTAATGATCCTGATTTAATTCTAATGGATGAACCCCTTGGAGCGCTTGACGCATTAACAAGAGAAAAAATGCAGTCATTGGTTTTAAAGATTTGGAAAGAAACTGGAAAAACAATAATTTTAATAACCCATTCTGTAGAAGAAGCTTTATTGCTTGGTGAACGACTATATGTCATGGCACCTAGGCCGGGTAGAATACACAAAGAATATAATCTACCATTTGCAGAAATGGGATTAAAGGAAGATTTAAGAGAAATTAAAAAAAATAAAGAATTTTCATCTAAAAGAGAAGAAATTTTATCCATGATTTGGAATATGGAAGAAGAAATAATGGGGAAAGAAAATTAAATGTTTACCCAAATCGTAACTATATTAATAATTGTATCAATAGTTGGATGTATACTTTACGGTAGAAGATTAGTTAAAACTGAAAAAATAGATGCAGTATTTGGTAATCCAGAAAGAGCTAAGGGTGGTACACATTGGATAATAGTTGGTAGTAGCGCTATTTTATTAATATGGCTTTATTATTCTTGGGATATCGCAAAAGGTTTTTACCCAAAATCTGCAAATGAGTTGTGCCAAGTTGCAAAAATTAACGAGTCGTTGATGGGTCTTAAATATCAATTTCCTATAGAGGAAAGGGAATTTAAAAGTACATCAGTTATAAAGATTGAAAATGAGAATCTTAAAAAGATTACAATTGAAATTCAAAACTCTCCAGATTTAAATAATCAGCAAAAGTTAAAGTTAGTTGGATTTATTAATAAGACTTCTCAGTTAATTCCCTTGCTTACTAATGATAGTTTAATGGAGACAAACACAAAAATTAAAATTAAGGAAATGACTGATGAATTAAGATTATTAAGCACAAATTTTCAAAAAAAAGACTATCCCTTTGAGACCGAATTAGAAAAAAATGAAAGACAAGAGGCGATTATCAAAGAAGGCGGTTGGGGAATTACTACAGTTCAATCAGGAACAGGATCAATTGAGAATACAATGGAAGTTCCATTAATCCCATCAACAAATAAAGGTTTAAAATTTGATGCAGCAGCTAAAGAACTTAAATTAATAAATGATAAATTTTTCAAATTAAAAAATCATAATCCTCAATTTAAAATTTCTATCAAACAATTAAAAGAAAACATAAAAACATATAGAAATAATCTAAGTGAGTCAGATGAATCGGCTTCAACATATGCGAAAAATATTGTTAAGATTGCTAGAAGAATTGAATTTGCGAGTATTTATCCACCAACTGCCTTAGATGAAATGCAGGATGCAATTATAGAATTTGATAATCTTCAGAAAAAGGAGCAAGGAGGATTAAGACTAATTGATATGCTTTTATTTCCTGCAGGAACTATAGTTGCAAGTGGACCCAGCTGCTCTGAGCAAGGTTCAGGCAGATGGTTGCCAAAACCATCTGATACATTTAATAAATTTATTTTAATGTCGAAACCCAGTGTGGGATATAAAAATATCCCCCTTCTGTGGATAGACATGATGGATGTAAGTAAAATTATAGGATTTATTCTTCCGGATTGGATAGCTGATATCTTGCCAGGAGAATATCCAGTGCATTCTAAAGATGGTATAGTTAAACAAAACTTTAAAGGCCAAGTTTTAAAAGTTGTTACTGGCGATTTTAAATTATTCAAAATACCTGTGCCGTATGGACATATATGGGATTCCTTCATGAGAGTTTTTTTAGGTTTGATTTTTGGGATTCTTATTGGAGTTCCATTAGGATTATTCATGGGCCTTAATAGATTTGCTAAAGGTTTTTTTGATCCATTAATTGAACTTTACAGACCAGTACCTCCTTTAGCTTGGGCACCTTTAATAATTTCTGTTTTAGGAATTGATAATACAGGAAAAGTTTTTTTATTATTTATGGTGTCTTTATCAATAATGATAATATCAGCAAGAGCTGGTGCATCAGGTACACAATTATCTAAGATCCATGCCGCACATTCTTTAGGAGCATCAAAAAAACAAATACTAAGATACGTGATATTTCCTAATTCACTACCTGAAATATTAACAGGTATAAGAGTTGCGGTTGGTATGTGCTGGGGTACTTTAGTAGCAGCAGAATTTTTAGCTGGAACAACTGGTATTGGTTTTGTTGAGAATGTTGCAAAAAAATATTTTCAATATGAGGTAATATGGATAACAATTTTTATAATGGGGATGTTGGGGTTACTTTTCGATGTTACTTTGAGGAAAATAATAGATAAAACTATTCCTTGGAGAGGAAAAGGATAATAACAATAATTAAATAACTATTATGAGGATTTTTGATTGCACAACATTTTATTCGGAAGATCTAATGCTTGATGTTCGATTTAATATATTAAATGAACATGTTCATAAGTTTGTAATTGTGGAGTCTAGGTATTCACATAGCGGTAAAAAAAAAAATTTAAATTTCGATATTAATAAATTTAAAAAGTTTAAGGATAAAATACGTTATGTGGTAATTGAAAACGAACCTGAAGGATTACAGGAAATTAATGATCAATCAAAATCAAGTATTATAAAAAGAATGAATAGTATAAAAAGAGTTGAGCAGTCTTATAATTATATGCAAAATGGGATTAAAGATGCATCGGAGAATGATTTAATAGTTTTAAGTGACAACGATGAAATTCCAAATTTTAATTCTAAACATTTTAAAAATTCAAAAAACGATATCTATATATTTGAGCAATTGTTTTTTCACTATAAATTTAATTTATTTTATGACCTAATTCCTTGGTACGGAACAAAAGCATGTAAAAAAAAATGTTTACGGTCTTTTGCCTGGTTAAGAAATTTAAAAAATAAAAAATATCCTTTATGGAGATTGGATACCTTATTTTCAAAAAATAAATTTATTAATATAAATATTATAAAAGATGGTGGATGGCATTTTACAAATGTTAAAAGTCCTGAGGATTTATTTGAAAAATTATCAAATTATGGTCATCATAATGAATTTGAGGATGCAGGTGTAACTGTTGAAAAATTGAGATATAATATTAACAATCGAATAGTTGATTATGATCATTTAGCAGATAAATCTAAACCTGCTACTGACAAATTAAATCGAAATTATAAACTCAAAATTGCAGAAAATTCATTTTTACCTAACTATTTAATTTTAAATAAAGACAAGTATTCTGAGTGGTTTGAGTAAGTTAAATGATTAGTTGGGGTATAATAGGTTATGGAAAAATGGGTTCTATTTTTAAAGAGGCTGTTAAAGAGACAAATTCTGCAAAATTATTAATGATAGGAAGCAAAACCAAGCAAGGTAATGGAGTATATAATTATGAAAGTATACTAGATAATGATCAAATAGATGCAATTTATATATCTACGTTAAATAATACTCATAATGAATTAATAAAACAAATTTTAAAGAGAGATAAAAAGATCTTATGCGAAAAACCGTTAACCACAAGTTTAAATAAGTTAGATCAAATTAAAAATGATTTAAACAATAAAAATCATAATTTATATGAAGCAATAGCTTATTATTCACATCCACAAACTATAGAGATATTAAATTTATTAAATTCTAATGAAATTGGAGACATGGTGAAGGTTGAGTGTAACTTTGGTTTTAAGGCAAGAGTTAAGAAAAACTCAAGGTTATTTGATCCTAATTTAGGTGGGGGGTCATTATTAGATTTAGGGTGTTATCCAATAAGTTTTTTGATGTTATTTTGTAGCTCTTTTGACAAATTTAAATTGTTGAACTCAAAAATTAGCTATGCATCAACCAATGTCGATGACGAGGCAGAGGCAGAATTTTTATGCAATGATAAATTTAAGGCAAATGTTAAAGTTAGTATTAAATCTAATTTAGAAAATAAATGTAAAATTTTTGGTACTAGGGGAGAAATCATTATAGATAATCCTTGGTTACCTGAAAAAAAAGGTACAATAACTGTCACTAATAATAAGCATTTCTACCGAAAAACAATAGAGTCAAAATTATCAGTTTATGCAAACCAAATAGAAAATGTTTCAAATATTTTTTTAGGAAATACAATAAACTCCAATAAAATGTTTGATTTTAAGAAATCATATACTTGTATGGAATTAATTGAATTGTGGAGAAAAAATTAAGCAATTTTTTTGTTTATGAGCAATGAGATGAAAGTATCAGTTTATGTTCCTGTTTATAACGGAGAAAATACAATTGAATCTTGTATTAACTCACTTTTAAGTCAAACAAAAAATTTTGATGAGATTATTATCATAAATGACGCCTCAACTGACTCTACCTTAAAAAAAATAGAAAAATTTAAAGAAATTAAAATAATAAATAATCAATATAATTATGGTCTATCTAAAAGTAGGAATATAGCAATAAATGAGTGTAAATATGATTTGGTTGCAAATGTTGATGCCGATATTATGTTAGATAAAAATTGGTTAAGTAAAACCTTAGAAGTACTTAAATCTGGTGAAATAGTTTTTTGTGGTGGCAATACTAAAGAAAAATATTTAGATAATATTTTTAACAAATGGAGAAATGATTATTACAATCTATCTTGGGGTGAGGTAGATATTGTAAACCCCCCTTTTATTTATGGAAGTAATTCTATTCAACGTAAAAGTTTATGGAAAGAGGTAGATGGTTACAATGAAAATTTAAAAACAGCAGGTGATGATGTGGATTATAGTTATAGAGTAAATAAATTAAAAAAATATAAAACATTTTATAAAAGTAGTGCAATTTCTTATCATTTACAAAATGACAATCTAAACACATTAGCAAATAGAGTCTGGAGATATCACATTTCAGGCTATAAAATTCGTAAAATGTCTTTTTTAAGAAGTTTAAAATTAATAGTAAAACAATTTAAATTTTTTTTTAAAAGATCTTTTAATAACATAATAAGTCTAAAATTTAGTTATATATTAATTAATTTTTATATTTTAGGATATTTTATTTTTAATGAGATAAAATATTTAGCAAAAAAAGATAAAAATGGTTTTTAAGATAGAAAATAAATTGAATAAAAATAATTTAAAAAAATTAGTTGTAAGAATATTGAAGAAAAATAAGTTAAGTCATAGAGACTCATTAATATGCGCGGATGCATTAATTAATGCAGAACTTACAGGTGAAAAATCTCACGGTATTTCTAGACTTAAAATGTATTGTGATCGTATTAAAAAAAATTTGATTAACCCAAAACCAAAAATAAGATTAAAACATATATCAAAATCTATATCATTGGTAGATGCAAATAATAGTATTGGTTTCGTTGCAGCTCAATTAGCTATAGAACAATCAATTTTAAATGCGAAGAAAACGGGTATAGGTGTGGTGGCAGTAAAAAATAGCGGTCATTATGGTTTATCTAGCTATTATATTCAGCAAGCTGTCAAAAAAAATTTAATCGCACTTTGTTTTACAAATGCTCCTCCTGCAATAGCACCATATGGTGCGAAAAAAAGTTTATTCGGAACAAATCCTATCGCTTTTGGTGCTCCTACAAATTTATTATCACCATTTATATTTGATTCATCTATGGCTAAAATCAATAGAGGAAAAATACGTTTAGCAGCTAAACTAAATAAAAAAATTCCATATGGGGTTGCGCTTGATAAAAATGGTAAAGTTACTACCAACGCCAAAAAAGCTTTAAGTGGAGTTCAGCTTCCAATTGGAGAGTATAGAGGATCTGGATTAGCTTGGATGGTTGACATACTAAGTGGTGTTTTTACTGGTAGTGCTCATGGAGGAAAAGTGAGAGATCCTTTCGATGATTTTAGTGGACCACAAAATATTGGTCACCTTTTTATCGTTTTAAAATCGTCGTTATTTACATCAAACTATAAATCGCAAATTAAAAAAAATATTAAACGTGTAAAAAAACTACCTAAGTTAAAAGACTTTAAAAAAATTAAATATCCTGGTGAAGGTAACTACGAAAGATATAAACAAAATTTTAATAAAAAAATTATACTATCAAAAAAAGTGCAATCAGAATTAAAAAATTTGGAAAAAGAATGAAAAAGTTTTTATTCTGTTTTCTAATTTTAATATTAAATTTGAGCAATGTATTTGCGTCTGAAATTTTAATAAGTAAAATTATAGATTTGGATCAACCATGGGGATCTAGCTTTATTAACAAAGACGAGATCATAATTACGGAAAAAAAAGGAAAGATTAAAATTTTAGACCTCAAAACAAATAAAGTTAATACTATAGAACATAATTTAAATGTTCTAGAAGATGGACAAGGTGGGTTATTAGATATTTTATATTATGATAATCATGTATATGTATCCTACTCTGAGGACCGAGACAAAGGCAAAACAAGTACTTCGATTGCTAAATCATTCTTAAATAAAAAAAAAATGGAATTTCAAAATTTATTTAGAGCTGAGCCACCAATTAAATCTGGATACCACTTTGGTTCAAGAATAGGGATCACAGGTGATTTCCTATATGCTTCTATAGGTGAAAGAGGCGAAGGTATGATTGCGCAAGACACTTCAAAACATCCTGGGAGTATTATTAGAATAAATATAGATGGAAACATCCCAAAGGATAATCCGCATTTTATAGACAAAGTTGATTGGTTGCCTGAAATTTATCAAATAGGAATTCGTAATCCACAAGGATTAGTTGTTTCACCTTTTGACAACAAAATTTATATTAGCAATCATGGTGCTAGAGGTGGAGACTGGTTTGGAGAGGTAAAAAAGGGAGAAAATTATGGATGGAAAATATTAGGATGGGGAGGTACCAACTACACTGGAACTAAAATTGGTCCAAAATGGAAACCTGGATTTACTAAAGCAATAAAATATTGGGTACCATCAATAGCAGTTAGTGGAATTACAATTTATAAGGGCAAAGAATTTAAAGAATGGAATGGTCACGCACTAATTACTTCACTCAAAGATATGTCTCTTAGAAAGTTAATTTTTAAAGATAAAAAAGAGGAAAATGTTGTTGAAGAAATTATATTCAAAAATCAACTTGGAAGATTAAGAGATATACAAATTCAGCCAGAAACTGGTAAACTTTTTATATTATCTTCAAATGCTTTGTGGAAAATACAAAAGAAATAATTTAAGCAGATATAATAAATCCTATGGTACAAACAAAAAGAAATAAACAGAAAATTATAACTTTACCCTGAAATTTTTCCTTTTTTTCCTGTTGATAAACTCTTTTTTTAAGAACATCTATATTAACTTTTTTTGGGGCCTTATCATTCAAACCAGTTTGTATAGATGTTCTTTCCATAAATATATAATCAAATTAAAACATTTTTGTTATTTATTAACTATGAGACAAATGTTCAATTTGGGTTGATTTTTTTTAAAAGTATGTTCAATTTGGGTTTTAAATAATGAGTAAAATTCCAAGTATCAGTAGTGAAATTAATCAAGATATAATTAATAAACTTACATTAAAAAACTTTAATTCTATAAGTCCTTTTTTTTACAAATTAGTTAGCGAGTGGATGTCGGATGCATATAAATTATTTAATGATATAGATAAGTATTTAATTCTTATTTACCTTATAAATACCGACTTTGAGTTTTTTAGAAGAAATAATATTAATATAACATATTCCAATTTTTATGCGTCTAAGACTTTAGAAATAAAAATTAATTTAATAAAGATTTCCAAAGATCTGCGTATTCCAAAAGAGAGTGTAAGACGCAAGATTTCTGATTTAGAAAAGAGAGGTATTATAAGGAAAAAAGGTAAAAAGATATATTTAGATAGAAGTGCTTATAAATTTCAAGAACCTATCAATACATTAAAAAATGTATCAAATTTGATAAGTGAATTTAGTCAAATATTGAAAAAAGAGAACTTAATAAATAAATTTTCTAATCGATTAGAAGTTTCGAGCTTAGTAAAAGATAATTTTTCTTTTTGTTGGTATCAATTTTTGAAATTTATTTTAGCATATTGTTTGAGATGGAGGAAATATTTTGGAGAATTAGAAATATTATTAATTGGAATAACAGTAGCTTTTAATTCAGTTTCCACTGCAACAGTTAAACTTAAAGGTGTTGAATCTTATATTGATAAGTGGAGAGAGGAAATACTTCAAAGCAATATTAGAGGGATTAATGCAATGTCAATATCGGATATCACAGGTATACCGAGAGCCACTGTAATTAGAAAATTAAAAAAATTAATAAATTTAAATATGATTCAATTAGATAAAAATAAGCTTTTACATATAAAATTTAATAATAAAAGTCTTAAAGAAACATCAAATTTACAAAATGAGACTATAAATGATTTAAGTGATTTTATTACAAGAACATTTAATCAAATAAACATTAATTAGTTTTTTTTAATAAATAAATAAATATAAATGCAGTTATATACATTATTAAAGCATAGGCAGCCGTTGGAATAATATAAGCTATATTTGTAAATATTTGTGTTGCAACAAAAACTGCTAATGTACCATTTTGTAAACCACACTCTATAGCAATACATTTTCTTTGTTGAATATTTGATGAAAAAAATTTAGCAATATAATATGCAATAAACATCATAACTAAATTAAGTGTTAGAACTATTGATCCTGCTTTAGATAAATATGAAATAATATTATTTCTTTCTTCAATCCAAATGGCTGCGAAAACTATTATAAATAAAAAACCAGTTATTTTCTCGACTATGCGAATATTATTACTTATTAAATTGCTTGCAAAACTCCTTATTAACATTCCAATTAAGACTGGGAGTGTTACGACACCCGCCATTTTTAAAGCTATACCTGTCATAGTAATTTCTTGAGATAAATTAGTAACACCTAAAAGTTTTGCAGAATTTAAAACTATGATTGGTACTGAGATAATACTAATTATACTACTAACAGCTGTTAAAGAAATAGATAAAGCAACATCACCATTTGCAAATTTGGTCATAACGTTAGATGTTACTCCTCCAGGTGCAGCTGCTATGATCATTACACCGACGGCAATTTCTAAAGGAACTTTAATTAACCATATTAAAAAAAATGCAACTAAAGGGAGGAGTATTATTTGAGTAGTTATACCCACAGCAAATACTAAGGGACTTTTTAAAACTCTTTTGAAATCATTTGTTGTAAGGCCTAATCCAAGACCTAGCATAATTAATGCAAGTGCAATTGGAGCAATTCTTGTAACTATCTCCATAGATACACTTTAATAATCTATGGTGATTAAGCAAGTTAAAGGATAAAAGTAGTAATACTTATTAAGTTTATTTAGGTGTTGAAACGCAAATATCCTTAATAACTGGTGTATTAGCACAATCATTACATTTCGTTACTTGAACAATACATCCATCATCTAGTTTTTTAACGTCAACCACTCTATGACATTTTGAACAAGTTGAAGAAATTGTTAATCCACATTTTCTGCAATTGTAAGTTTCTAATTCCATAGTGAAATATTTAATTAGAAAATAATTATATTCAACAAGTATAGTTAAAAATGATAATCATTATCAAAAAAAATTAAGTAAAAAAAAA
>Ga0066370_10000219_pt1 | contig 11718 bp, 8 predicted proteins | sample Knorr_S15_td_Sur_FD_70971 | JGI IMG/M metagenome (GOLD analysis project Ga0066370, IMG submission 70971) | Marine microbial communities from Southern Atlantic Ocean transect - Knorr_S15_td_SurfaceA_ad_5m_LV_A | ecosystem: Environmental > Aquatic > Marine > Oceanic | place: Southern Atlantic...
TCTTTTCTACAATGCTGCCAGTAATATGTGCCATCTTCTCTTCGATATATGTAAGAAGTGTTGTGTGAATCGAGGGTGAACATTGCGATGCACCTTTGTTTGTGTTGCCAACATGGGTCTTCTGCTCTTCTTTCATATTCAGTCACGTTGTCTCCAATCGTCTGATCTATCATTCTTGAACCAATCTGCTATATCATCTGCACCATTAAAACCTTTCTTATCTGTTCTTGGATCTCCTATATCTAAAAATTTTAAACAAGATCCATCTGGATCAGTTGCCATCCTTCTTGCCTTACTTAACATACCTCTTGCACTTGTATTTGCTTTTGCTAATTTCTGTGCCCATATCATATCGTCTATGCTGACTTGTGTTCCTGATGCAATGTCCTTGCAGATGCCTTCTAGTCTAAGGCGATATTGGGTTGATAACATAAACTGATAAGTGTGATTAGTATTATTTAACCACACTTTTTTCGAGACCTCAAGTAATGTCAGGAGTATTAGATATTACTTGTTACCTATAACATGTCCAACAAAGTTACCACCAATATTAATAACATGGACTTCTGCCATACCATTTGAACCAGTACCATCACCAAGTGTAAAGTCAGTAACTTCCGCTCCGCCAGATGCAGTGCTAACTGTATTACCATCTGCTAATTTTACATCACTATATCCTGAAGTACTGGTTGATGCCTGAACAGTAATAGTCTGATCAGAACCAGTGTTTCTAATCCAAACAGTAACTTCTCTTCCCGCCGTTAGATTACTAATATTCAGAGTTCTGCCAGTACTGAATGATGCTGACCAGTAAACTTTATTATAAGTAGCAGCACTGACAGTTTTGTTACTATTACCAGTGATATCATTTACACTATTAATATTTGTAAATGTTGTTGATGTTTTTGTTTCTACTTCCGTCTCTAGTTGCTGTATGGCATTCTTGATCGTGGTGCTGTTACTAATCGTACTACCACTAAATGTTCCTAGATCATATCCAGCAGCAGTTGTCGCTGTGGCAATACCAATCAGTTCAACAACATCTTGAGAACTAAAGACTCTCTTGAAAGAAAGTTCATCGCCATGGGTATGGTCATCCCCACTTGCAAGATAACATATACGTTGTGATGTCTGGTCATAGAACATCATACCAGATCCAATACCTACAGAATTTGCCCATAGGAAATCTGTTTGAGCTCTTCTAATTGCGTCACATACGGGTAATCCAAACCATTGTGCATACTGAGAACCAGGAGCATGACAATTATATTGCATTGTGAAACCAAAGTTGGTAGTTCCAACACCAACTCTTACTTTTGTCACAGGTGTTACTTGGTCTAAACCAATACTACTATTGACTGATTCTAGACCCCAGAATCCTGTATCTTGAGATTCTGAGTAACTACCAGGATCAAAAATACCACCCGCTCTTTGATCTGGGTTTACAGGCAATCTTAGGAATCCTGAAGTAACACCCACGTAAGTAGATCCAGGACTCTTAAGATGATATGGTGTTAAGTCAGCAACAATACCAGTTAAGTAATTAGTGGTAGAAAATGCGATACAAGCATCACTAGCAATAACAATTTTACTTGCTAAACCTTGATAACCCATGTATACAGAACCACCAGCTGCAAATGTTGTATAATAATCATCAATTCTACTTGAAACACCAGTGGGATTAATAACAATTCTTGGTGTACCAACATACAATCCTGTTGTTTGTTCACCAAAAGAAACACCTAAACCAGTAGATGTATTAAAATGACTTAAACCAAATTCGTTTCTTGTACCTGTTGCGAAGTTCGGATCAAATGATCTAATACCAGTCAAACCAGTCAAGATACCTGCAAATGACCCTTGGGTGAAGAGTTCAACATTTACGTTTGCACCATCACTGAATGTTACTCCTGAACCAGTGAATTCTGCATTACCATAATATTCAGTATCACCTATTACCGCGAGTTTCTTACCTGGTCGTGATGTACCAACACCAACATTTCCTTCATTACCTACAGTAAATCTTCTTTGTGCTCGTGCACTTGTTGAATTTCTTGTATATACCGAAATATTACCACCTTCATTACCTTGTTGTTCATAAACAACTGCACCACCAGAGGTGTTACCCATGCCGACACCAAATCCTATACCAATAGTGGCAGCATCTTTATCATCTTTATTTCTTAGGAATACATGATAATTAGGTGGTTCATTATCTGTACCAACACCAGAATAAGTATTACCAGTTGCGTCTAAGAAACCATCAATAAGTACACCACCATTAGTTGTTACTGCAATACCAGTAGTTGTAGTACCAACACCAACTGTTTTGGCAAATAAATCGCTTACAGAAATATCAGGTTCTAAACGTAAACCTGTGGCATTACCTGTTACATCACCAGTAATTGAACCTGCAAAACCTGCTGTTGCTGTTACAATACCAGTAACACTAACACCAGCACCTATAATTTCATGGTTTATTGACGTATTGATCGCAACTTTACCATTGATTGTTGCAGCACCCAATGCAGTCAACGTTGTAATACCAATAGTAGGATCTCCTTGCAATCCAAATGCAGTCCTAGCAAATCCTGCAGTCTGGGCAGTACCAGTCATTAATGATAAATCACCTCTATAAGAGAGTGCGGTTACAATACCACCAAACTGTCCATGTTGATCTACAAAAATATCTCCCTTAACATCTTGCCCGTCAAAATTACCCGTCTTTACAGTCAGTCGGTGTGTTACAATCGTAGTACCAATACCGACACTTGCAAGTCTATAGATGTCTTCCGTATTTGCTGCAACCAATGCTGGCGGTTGTTCTGAAGTAGATGTCCAACCAGAGACAGGAACATTAGATAATGTAGATCCATCACCATGAAATGCGATTGCTTCAAATCTACCTGAATTGGCAAACATTGTAATACCAAATCCAACCTGCATTGTTGCACCAGTCTGAATACCAGCGTAACTAGTACCAATACCAATAACAGTACCTGGATTAGTTGTACCCGCACCTAATCCTTTATATCCCGTTACATCATCAAACTCATAGAAAGTTGTAATACCAGATAATTCTAGGTTTCGGAAAGAAACCACACCAGTATTGGATAGTTTACCAGAAACTAAGAGTTCACCAACTACCTCTGCCTGTCTTTGCGGAGTAGAAGTACCAATACCAACTCGATTATTAGCGACGACAAGAGATTCTCCAGATACCTGGATACCGTCTCTGACTGTAAATACCTTTCTAAAATTTTGTGCCATTATTCAAATAGTTATAGCGCGGGATACTATTTTAAGTATTTAGTGCGATTAGAACTCGGTAGGATACCAATTATTATCATTGGTATTGAATACAAATCCAATCGCTGCATGATCTTGGTTAATAATGAATTGAGTTTCAGAATATCCCATCACATTTCTAGTGGGATTAGGTGAAACTGTCTGGAATGTGAGTGTAATATTATTGACAGATGCATTACCAGAAATGTCAATTACTTTGAAGTTCTTAGCAGCAGTTCCTGGATCTGGAACGGTCAATGCAACTGGTGCAGTAGAAGTATCAACAAATGCGACTGTACCAAGTTCAATAGTTGCACCATCTGCTTTGATGGTAGTGTTAAGTGAACCAACTGTTATTGAACCATCAATGGTTAAGTTACCACCGAAACTACCGTTTCCACCAAAGGAACCGATACCAGTTGCAGTTACATCACCAGTGACATTAAGATTACCAGTTAATGATGTCTTAGCATCAATAATAAATTTATCACCATCAATCAATACATCATCGTTAATCTTTATCTCATTCTGGAATGTTACAGGACCATCGAACTGAGATAAGATTGTCTTAGATGCACCACCCTCAACCTTAAGTCTCTGAGAAATAGTAACTTCATCAAAGTCACCTATAACAGCAGTGCCCTCTTCACCTGTAACAGATGCAATTGGTGTATCATAACTTGTCTCTCTACCAGTTGCAGAAGAAACAGATTTGTTACCAATAAAGAAGTCACCATCGTTGTTCATACCAGTGTATACAACAACACCACCAGATAATTCCTGTGCTTGGGCAAGGAATGTTTCCATAGGTGTTAGTGTAATATCCTGAACAGCAGGTAGACCAGTAGAATAGTTACCTGGACCATAACCAAGATATTCAAACGTGTGACCAGATGCTCTTAGGATTGAGTTTCTACGAAGTTCTACGGGAATTGCCTTAATCTTTTTGACTTTGGAATCAATAGGATGAATTTTCTTCTCTGTACCAAAGTAACCTCTAAGAACAGTAAGACCATCATTATTAACACCAGAAAGATCATTTCTGGATATTCTCATAATCTCATTGTTGACCTGTACATAATGACCAATCTTGTATCTTGCAGTAGAACCAACACCAACAGAACCAGTAGTATCAGTGAAGATACCAACTCTGATAATATTATCAGCATCAGTATCACCAATTGCTTCTTTTAATGAACCTATTTCATTATCATAAAATGGCATACCTCTACCACCAATCTTCTCGTCAGCAGATCCTAGAATTGAACCAGCGTTAGCTGTCATACCACCTTTGTAAACAGTAGCAGCATTGATAATATTTGGATTATAAGTTTTGGTAGAGAATTGTGATGTGCTTGCAACGTTTTCAACAAGGAAGTTAAAATATTTTGGTTGATCTGGAGTTTGCGTACCAGCAGCAGAAACTTTATTATTAGAGGCATCAACAACTCTGAAAGAATTACCTTGTACAAGACCGTGACCACCAGCAAGACCTGTAGTTGTAAATGTCGCAATACCAGCAGATGCATTAAAGTCAACAGATGATATTTCAACGGAAGGACCTGTGTTTATATAAAACTGTTCAGCTACTACTACTTGGTCACCTTCAGTCATTGCGACTGCGACACTTGTAGAAGATGGAATTTTTACAACTCTGTAGAAACAGTCAGAAACTGTAGATATACCAGTAAATTGTAAAACATCACCAATACCATGTGAAATTTCATTTGCTGCGGTTGTTACTTGAGCACCAGAGAAACCTTCAATTTCTAAAACTTCACCACCAACATAACCAGCACCACCAGCAGTGATAGTACATTCAATAACTGATCCGCTACTAACAATAATCTTTGCTAATGCACCATCCCAAGTAGTTGTACCAGTATTAAAGAGTTTCTTATTATAGTAAACTCCATCAGCAAAACCAGAACCAGCATTACTAATATTAGATACCAGTTGTAGTTTTCCAAATTCATGGAATGTGGATGTTGTAATTGTTGCAATACCAGATGCTTCGGAAGTTGCAATACTTACCATAGTAATACCAATACCAATATCCTTGACAAAATTGTCTATCGCTTCTCTGGTCAAAGACTTTTTCTTATCGTTAAGAACAGTCAATCCAATTGGAGTTCTCTTGGCATAAGTTTGAGAAGGTAGTGGGTTATCATCCCAGTTGTCTCTATCCAACTGTGGGTAGAAATCTTCAACGGGTTGAGTAAAATTACGATCATTAAACTCAATGTCTAGTGGATAAGATGCACTAACAAAGTCTGCCTGTGAGATACCATCATTAAATCCTTGTGCAAAATCTTCAAGAATGTTTGGACGGAAGATAAAGAAGTTTGCATTAATTTGGTTCTTTTCAAATCTTGGTAACTTACTATCTCTTACAGATGTATCATTCTGGAATACACCAGGATCACCACTAGTAATTGCATATTTAAGTGTATGTGCATCTACAACCTCAATAATTTGGTAACGACCATTGTAACCTTGATTATCGATTGAATTAATATTTTTGCACTCTTAACTCCTCTGACATTGATAAGATGTCCTTTTTTCATTGTATGTGGTCTTTCTGAGAAGAGTGTTACTGTTGCGTTAACACTATCATAGGAACATGTACCAATAAATCTTGGGTTTCTATCATATTGGTATTGTTCTTGAGTAATTTGGACAGGATCAAAAAGAATATCACTAGTGCTCTTAGATTCCTGAACAACGAAACCATCACTAGGATCTCTTGCATCATCCGCTTCCTTAGGAATGAACATTCTAGCAGTATAGATTCTTTCATCAAGAGATCTATTTTCCTGAACTCTATTAAACCATGTTTCAGAAGTCGCTTCACCTATACCTGCTACACCTTTAGAAAGTAATTGAGGGTATATTTCATTAAATCTATCAACTTTAATAAACCAGTTACTCTTGTTAGGATCAAATTGAACAGGATGTCCTACATTACCAGGTATTTTATCAGAAACTCTAGAGATAATCTGTAAACTACCATCAGTCTTGACGTTATTGAGGTTAAGACCTTTTCCATTTAGAGCGTTAGTTAAGTTTGATGCGAACTTAAGTGTGTTCGTTGATGTACGAATGACATAATATAATCTGTGATCAGTAATACCATCAGGAATATTACCTTGATCTTGAATTACAATTACTGACTCACCAGTAATAAATGTATGATTACCATTAGTGTTTAAGGTTGTTTCATCATTTGGACCTCCAACTGTACCAACAACCTGTGTTTGTTTGAATCCAATATTTTCACCAGCAGCAATAGTCGAAGATACAGAAACAGTATTATCCATCATCTGGATATTTGCAAAATATGTTTCTCCAATACCAGTATTGCTAAGGTTTACATATAGTTTATCAAAGTCTTTTGCACCAACTTTGAAACCCTGTGCACCTGATGGTGGTACACCTGTTTCTGCTGTAAAATCTTTAAGGTATAAGTGAGAAGAAACACCAACAGCTGTTGTTAAACCAACATCAAGAGTAAGATAATTAATCTTGGTTTCTACAGAACTTGGAATTGCTTTTGGTGGAACTAAACCAGTAATATAAATTTGATCGTCCTTACCGAAAGATTCTTTCTTGAATCCATCTGCATATAGAGAAATTTGACCAAAGTTAGAGTTAGAGTTGGTAATTGATTGGTCACCACCAGATCTTACTTGGAAGTGTCTTGCAAATCCGATAGCGAAAACCGAAACGACCTGACATACACCGTCATTGGTGAATTTCATATGGCATGTTTCCCAACCCTTTCTATAGACTGCTCTACTATCTAAGTGATATACTTGCTCACTGTTTGTTGAGGAAGAACCTGCAGGTAAATCAGCACCATAAGAAGGTGTACTAATATTAATACCATCATATGTACCAGCGTTCTTGTTATATTTTACAAATGCTCTGTCATCTTTTTGTAGAGAAATTGCCGTATACTGCGCTGTAACCATGGATCGGAAACCATCTGCCTTACTTCCATCACCATGACATCCATTTATACCATAAACAGAACGTAGGGATATGTTAAAGATATATGGAGATGCACCTTTAACAGTATCAGATTCAACTGTAACTCTTGGACTGGATGTTGATGGTGTTGGATCTAGGTTTACAGGAATAACTGATAACGTATATGTAAACTTAGTATCAGTAACAACGTTAGTTACAGTCGTACTGACGTTATAGTTGGCAACGTTGATACCAGTAATTCTAATAGGAGTACCAATATCAAGTAAGTGTGGTACGTCTGTATCAACAGTAACAGTTGTGGTTGGAGTAGTACCATCACCAGAAATTATATTAGAAATAGCAATAGGATCAGATGCTAGTGCACCAACAATTTCCCACTCTGTTCTTTGCTTATCAAAGTCACCCTGTTGATCTGGCCACTGGAATGCAATAGGTCTGTTAGTATTAGGACCGAAGGCATGAGTCAACTTATAATAATACATGCTCAAGTCAGTATAATTATAACCTGGTGCCTTATTAACACCGTCTGCAAACTCAAATGCAGTTAGTTTATGGTGAGAGAATAAAGGTCTGGAGACATATAACTGGTTTGTAAAGTTCTGATGGTTAGTATATACTGTACCATTAGGGTCAGCATCAAAAATAGTAAACTGCCAAATATAACATAGACCAGTGATTCTGAATATAGCACTTTCAGGAGTATCAGGATCTGTAGGGTTTGGAACATATTTCGGTCTTATTTTGGTTTTTCTAAGGTCAAGACCAACTATAGAAGTACCACGGGGAAGAATAGTACCACCATTAACACTATTAAACTTATATAAATCGTTATCTTCTTGGGAAAGGTCAAAGTTTGAGTTTAAGGTTAGTCCAAACTCAGTGGACGCAACAGACTGAGCACCAGCAGGTGAAACTGCTTTAGCACCAAGATTATCTACAATACCATATCCAGGTCTATTATCAATTAAATGTTCACCAGGAAACAATAGAATCGTTGTTTTATCAATAATATCATTATCTTTTCCTCGTACATACGAGAAACGGGCAGATTCTAACATCGCCCTCTGAATTGTTTTAAAGGGTTTCGTTAGCGAGTTACCCTGATTATCAAGACTGTCGGTAGAGTCAATATCACTTGGATTGACGTATAATATACGACCTTCAGTATTCTTAATAAAATTTTCTAGCTTACTAAGAGGCATCTTTCCCTATGCTAATACAAAATGTTATGCTAATCTATTTAGAAGACTAAAAGATCCATTATGTATATGTATGCTTGTTTCTAACTAATTATGGTAGATCTTCCCATTTTACAGGATTTTTTATCTCCATATCCATCAATCCTTTTACTTCAGATGGTGTTTCTATAATCTCAGGAGCAAATTGTTTTGCTTCCTCTTCTTCCCATATCTTTTTAATCTCTTCTGATTGCCTATCAATATCTCTCATCGTATTTGCAATCTTAATATCAATCCATTTATCCTTTAACCACTTAATAATACCTGACGCAAGGAAAGAGATGGGAAAGCGTTGCTTCTTTGCCCACCTCTCTGCCTTTTCATACCAAGGATCTGTACCTTTACCAAAGGATTTTTCAAACTCGAACTTCATGTCTTCCACTCTTTCTTTTCATAATCAAAGTTAGGATGTGGTAAAGCACTTACAACAGGATCTTTAGTCTTATTTTTAATTACAATAAATCTATCAGCAGCAAATGTACCTGCCAAATTTACCTCTATTTCATCACTATCTTGCCAATTGATACTACCATCTTTTTTGGTATGTAACATTGCTTCTTGGATCTTATCAATAATTTCTTGTGTTAGTTTCATTGTGCGAGATCAGGTAATAATTCTGGATTGTCTACATTCAACTCAAAAAGACATGGATGCATCTGTTCAAGAGACAGATAATTAGACGCTCTCCACAACTCTTCTGGTTCAATAGGTTCTTGTGAATCTGCTTCTGCTATTACTTCTGGATGATCTTGCATCAGTGAAGGTAATTCATCAAAGGTAAATGGAGTACCTTGAATGTAATAGAATAAACAGATTGCAGATTTTTTATTATACCAACGGTAGTCTGCCGTTAGTAGATATTGAAAAGAAGATTCCATGTCTTATCATCTTTTCAATATTTATTCATCTAAGACTTACTGCAGGTTCTGCATATAAAACTTGGGTAGGTTCCAAACTGTCTCTGACAAACTCAAGGATATTTGTAAATTGTTGGAAACTATCACATTGGACTTCCTTTTCCTCACCTTTATCACTAAGCAAAACGAAAGAGCGAGTGCAGATGTCCACAACAACTCCGAAAACAAGAGAGTCTGTTTCTTCGATAGAGAAATCTGGATTCATGGAATTTTGTTAATTACTCATATAGTATAGAGCATAACCCACCCCTTGTCAATCCCCTATCTCACATTGGGTGCTCTGGTAAGGAGTTGCTCCTTTGCTACACGAGATCCTTTGAAGGCAGATCCACTGAAACTGGATGCACCACCTGGCAACAGTTTTCTATTTGCTTGCCAACTTCCTTTACTAAAAGAACTACTGGCAGCTGTTGCAGTTGCAGTATAGTTTTTTGAATTATGAGAAAATGTCTTTGCTTTAATCGAAACTCCATTAGTTGCTTCAATAACAATATTTTCTCCTTTTAAAACAATTGTGCCATTATCAGCAGTTACTTGATAACTTCCATTATGACACATAAACATCATATCAAGTCCACCTTCTCCAGTGATACCTGCATCTACTTCTATACTTTTATCACTATGCCATCTAAAAGTTCCGTTTTCTGAAAAACTATGGAAGGCAACATCCTCCTGTAAGTTTACAGAATACATTTTATATGCTTCTTCTCCACCAGTTCCAACCTCATTAGCAGAAGAAATTGCTAAGTTAGGTCCGAACTGTTTTACATATGATGGTTCTTTTGTATTTCTCATATCAATATTTAGTAACCGCCTCCATAGCCGCCACCGCCACCACCACCGCTGCTAGGTGGAGGAGGTGGAGGAGAACTTGGTGGACTTGATGATGGAGGTGGTGATGATGTAGTTGTAGTTTGTGTACCACCACTAGATGTTGTACTTGTTGTAGTAGGATCAGCAGAGAATCCAGCCTGAGAACTAACTGCATCTTGTAACGAAGTTCCGTAATCTAAGACATTATCCATTACTGTTGTAGTAGCTGCTTCAGTACCTGTTAGTGGTAGTACAACTTGATCAGCAGATGATGCTGCACCTGCTACAGTCGATGCATCTGGGATTTCATCCATATTTGCAATACTTGCATCAGGAGTAGTGTAGATAATAACACTAAACTTAGTATGAACTTGACCCGTCATCAAAATTCCATTGCTATGTGAATGATATGCACCATAGTAGGGACGACCATTTACAAATCCAACTGGTATCTTAGCACCTTGAGTTGACCAGTAACCTACACAATCAATAATTCTCCTATATCCATATGTCTCAACAGGTTCTTGGTTATCCAAGATAGGATAAATCTTTGCACCTTTACCAGTATCAGAAACAAGTTTGATGTCTGGTAGTTCATCATATAAAAGTGGTTCAAGAATATCAGCACCGACCAGTTTACCTAAAGAGATAACAGGTTTGAGTGCATTTGTATTGAATTTATCACTAACTTTATAATTAGATCCCATATTAACAATATTAATGGTGTTAATATAACCACCTTCTTTTCCTATACTGACCACTCTATTAGGAGTATCGTTTGTAATAGTCTCTGGACAAACATTAGGTGGATATGATTGACCAGGAGATTTAACAGTGATTCTTAATAACTGACCATATGTAGGAGATCCTGTATTAAAATCAATCTTTGCTTCAGCAATACATCCAAACCCTTGGTTTGAGTGATCTTTTACAACAATTTTTGGTGTTTTCTTATATCCCTCGCCAGGATCTACAACTTGAATTGCAAGAACACCAGTTCCACCAACGGCAGCAGCAAATTGTCCAACTTCTTCCTCTGTTGGGACTCTTTCAAAAATTGGTGCTACTGTTGCATTTTTAGTTGCATTACCTCCAACAATTTCAACAATCAAACCACTACATACAGGTGGTCCTGTATAACACTTACCTAACACTCCTCCATCATATGTTGGATCAGCAGAGTACGGGGTTTCATTTTGGAACAATAATTGTTTATCTCTTGATTCGCCAGCAGCAATTGGAGTTACTCTCATTACTCTGTCCTTATCTACAACTGGAACAGTGTAACCACCACCACCTAAAACTATACCAAAATTAGGTGCACCATCAACAGGTTCAATAGGTTCGTAAACTGATTCTGATGACCAGACCCGATCAGTAATATTAATTAAACCATTAATTGGTTCTAATGGAATGAGATATGGTTTACATGCTTCATCTAATCCATAACCAATTTCAACTGTTGCTCT
>Ga0066370_10000239_pt1 | contig 11277 bp, 10 predicted proteins | sample Knorr_S15_td_Sur_FD_70971 | JGI IMG/M metagenome (GOLD analysis project Ga0066370, IMG submission 70971) | Marine microbial communities from Southern Atlantic Ocean transect - Knorr_S15_td_SurfaceA_ad_5m_LV_A | ecosystem: Environmental > Aquatic > Marine > Oceanic | place: Southern Atlantic...
TTTGCAGTCAATTTTGGAAGAAGTTGGTTATTTAGAATTAAGGCAGATTGAACAATCCACTATCAAAGATATGCAGTTAAGAAACTGTGTAGTTGCAACAGGTGGGAGTGCAATTTATGGCGATCAAGGGATGCGATATTTGAAAAATAAAACTGTAATGATATTTTTAGATGTAACTTTTGAGACTATAAAAGATAGAGGTATAAATTTTTCAGATAGGGGGTTTGCCAAAGATCCAAATCTTTCAGTTACTGAAGAATTTGATAATAGACTTGAACTATATAATAAATATGCCGATATCAAAGTTGATAATAACTCTTCAATTAATAAATGTATCGAGGAAATTATTAGATTAGTAAGCTAAATTGTCCTTACTTGAGTACACTGATTTCACAATCACGACAAATAATAAATTAAAGATAGCATGAGCTACAAAAATTTTTGAAGCAATCAAATCTATTGGTAAGTAGGAAGTTCCAAATACAATCAAAAGTACTAAAAAAGACCTAAATAGTTCCCAATCCAATGCGCTGTTTTTATTTGAAAGTGCTTGAGAAGTTATCAAACATGAGAGCAATATAAAGCATCCAAATAAAGATGTTGCTAAAAAGGTTTGAGTAGTAATTGTAAAGTAAATTGACATTGAAAGGGGTGATAGCATTATAAATTGTAAAAATGCGAATGCTTTTAATTTTTTGGAGGCAATTGGATTATATAAATTATCTAATTTAGCATTATTTGGAAACTTCCTTTTAACATCTTCAGGACGCCAATTTGTTTTAGAAAACCACACTTTTAATTTATCAATTGGTTTTTTTGTATGATAGCTATCCTTAAGCATGCTATAAAATACCTCTATATTTGCCCAAAGTGGATTCCAACTATTTAAAGGTTTTGCAGTTCCATAAATTGGCTTGAGATCATCTTTTTCTTCAATGTAAGTACCAAATATTCTATCCCATAAGATGAAAACCCCACCATAATTTGCATCTATATATTCTGGATTTCTAGCATGATGAATTCGGTGATTGGACGGAGTAATGAATATCTTTTCAAACCAGCCTAATTTACCAATATGTTCGGTATGCACCCAAAACTGATAAATGAGGTTTAACCCAGCAACTGTAACAAAAACTGAAGCAGGCACTCCTATCATGAACATTGGAAGATAAAATATCCATTTCCATAGAAATCCAGTGCTTGTTTGTCTTAGCGCTGTGGCCAAATTAAAGTCCTCACCATGATGATGCACAACATGCGTTGCCCATAGAAATTTATATTCATGATGAAACCTATGCATCCAATAATATAGAAAGTCATACAAAAAGAATGCGAATACCCATGTAAATACAGAATTAGTTGGAAGTAACTTCATATTTAAATAGGATGCAGCGTATGCAAATGCAGCACCTTGAAGGCCTAAATTTAAAATTGTAGGAAATCTGCTCAGCAATCCAATGTTAATACTAGTAATGGTGTCATTAAGCCTGTAATTATTCTTATTTTTTAAATAGCCGTATAACAGCTCAATTCCAATCATCAGGAAAAACACTGGTATTGCTAGAAAAATTAAAAAAGATTTATCCATTTATCAAATTTTTTCAAATTTTACCCCAATGCTAAGTTAAAATTAAGTTTATGAAACTTTCCGTTGTTAGTGGCGGCTTCGATCCTATTCACTCAGGGCATATTTTATACCTTGAAGCTGCATCTAAACTTGGGGATAAGCTAATTGTAGCATTAAATAGCGATAGATGGCTTGTTAATAAAAAAGGAAAATTCTTCATGCCATTTGAGGAAAGAAAAAAAATTATAGAAAATCTCCAAATGGTAAATGAAGTGATTGGTTTTGACGATGACCATTCAGGATCATGTATTAATGCGCTTGAAGAAATAAAATCACAATATCCAGATGACGAGATCATTTTCTGCAATGGTGGTGATAGGAATAATAGTAATATTCCTGAAATGGCTGTATCTGGGATCAAATTTGAATTTTCAGTTGGCGGGGATAATAAAGCAAACTCATCAAGTTGGATTCTAAAAGATTGGCAATATGATTATGAGGATAGAATTTGGGGAAAATTCTACAATCTTTTTACTGATGACAGAACAAAAGTAAAAGAGCTAATAGTTTCTCCTGGAAAAGGGATGAGCTTTCAAAGACATTTTCACAGAAATGAAATTTGGTACATAAGTAAAGGAGCTTGTGCTGTCAATTACTCTGATGGTGAACCAGATGAATCAAGAAAGATAAACTTAAATACAGAAGATTTCTTCCATGTAAAGCAAGGCGACTGGCATCAAATAATAAATGAAGGTTCTGTACCTTGTCATATTATTGAGATTCAATATGGTGATAAGACTAGTGAAGATGACATTGAGAGATTAAGTTATTATGATGAGAAAAATTAATCGCTTATACATCCAATAGCATTAGCATACTCTATATTTTTTCCAAAGCATCCATTAATACCCGCTATTTCTAACCTTTTTTCTATCCCAATTCTTACATTACTAAGTAATGAAGTTCTACCAACAAAATACACTTCGGAAGTCCCTAGTAAGAAAGCATTTAAGTAAGCAACTGTTCCAATAACTTCGCCAACCATATTACATATCGCTAAAGCAATGTCACCATCACTAAAATTATCACTTCTTTTTAACTTACCTAAATTGACGGCAGTAACATCATTTGACAGATTGCCAATTTGATTAACGACATCACCAATTTTTAGATCGGTTTTTTTTAAATCACCATTGTTTGCTAAATTATCTAGTTCAGTTGGTGAGATAGAATCTAATATTAAAGAGCTCATCCCATCTAAGGTGCCACCACCTATTGAAATTCCACCAAGTAGAGCACAATCGCCGTCTTTATATGTTACACATGTGGTACCACTTCCAGTGCTTACGATTAATGCATTATCTTGGAATTGGTATATTTTTCTTGCTCCATTCCCAATTGCAAAGATTTCGTTAACATGAAAGATTTCTTTTTTTAGAAATTTTTTTGGCAGATCACTTGATTTACCTCCAGTAACATAAATTTTGTTAATTGTTGCAACATCAATATTATTACCCAGAAGATCAATAATTGCTGAGATCTCACCATTGACTTGATTGGATGCGAATGAGAAGAATCTTTCAGAACCATCTGCCTTTCTTAGGACTACATCAGTATTGGTTATTCCAAAATCACAACCAATTATCATTAATCTTGATCTTGGTGATTAGAGATTTTTTTATTTCGCTCAAGCAAATCGCGCATCAAATTTTTAGGGTTACTTCTGTAGGTTATTGGTTTTAATCGAGATGGAACCAGTCTACTTGGATAGTAATTATTTTCAATTTCTACATCTCCAGTTTCCCAGTATGGATCAACTAGAATGCTAGAGACTTCTTTCGATGTTCTTTTTAGCCATCGAGATTTGCGAGGGTTTTTTCTCCAGATCTCAGCGGGTATTCTGACAAGTTCTTCAGAGCCATCCTCATAAATAATTTGAAGTGGAATTGGTGTTACTAAACCTCCTAAGTTATTAAATTCTAAAATGTAATAATTTTCATTTTTATCGAGAGCTTTTATTAGAGCCTTTTTTCTCCACTCTGGATCGCTATCATTTCTATCATACAAATCCTCAAGAACATCCTCATAATCTCTTATCTCTCTTTTACTTGGTGTAAATTCATCATATTCATCGTAAATATCAAGAAGTTGGGGTCTTTCCTCAACTCTTTGCCTGACACCAGCCGATAAGTTCTTCTCATCGTGGATAACAAGCGGCTCGTCGTAAAAATCTGATCTATCTTTTTCAAGATCTTTTTTTGGATCAAGGGTATCAAGTGATGCTTTAAATACTTTCTCTAAGGCGATATCGACATGATCTGTACTATAAAACCATCCTCTCCAAAACCAATCTAAATCTGTTCCAGAAGCCTCTTCCATTGTTCTAAAAAAGTCATATGGAGTAGGTCTTTTAAATTTCCATTTATTTGCATACTCCCTGAATGCTAAATCAAATAGTTCTCTACCTAATATACTTTCCCTAAGAATAACTAGCGCTGTTGCGGGTTTCGCATAAGCATTATTGCCAAATTGAAGTATAGACTCAGAGTTTGTCATTATTGGCACTTGATAATTGCTTTTCATATAATCAACAATATATCTAGGCTCCCCTCTATCCGATCTGTATTTTAAGTCCCATTCCTGTTCAGCTAGATATTGCAAAAAAGTATTTATGCCTTCATCCATCCATGTCCATTGTCTTTCATCAGAATTTACAATCATTGGAAAGTAAATATGCCCAATTTCATGGATTACCACACCTATAAGATATTCTTTTTCTCTTCTAGAGTAGGTTCTTGTTCCATCATCTTCTAATTCTGCTCTTGGACCATTAAACGTAATCATTGGATACTCCATTCCACCAACTGGCCCATTAACACTCTGCGCGGTTGGGTAAGGATAAGGGAATGAATACTTCGAGTAGACTTCCATGGTATGCATAATTGCTTCAGTTGAATATTTTGACCACAAAGGCTCACCTTCATTAGGGTAAAATGACATTGCCATGACGACTGGATTATTTTTTTCATCTTGTTGGAATCCAGCTGCATCCCAAATAAATTTTCTTGAGCTAGCCCAGGCAAAGTCTCTGACATTATCGGCTTTAAATTTCCAAGTTTTAAGCTCATTAGATTTTTCTAATTCATTTTCATAAGCCTCATTTGGATCAACAATAAATATGGGCACATCACTCTTACTAGCCTCTCTAAGACGATTTCGGATTTTTCTACTAAGGACCTCATTTGCATTAGCAATCTCTCCTGTTGCAGCAACAATATGATCACTTGGCACAGTAATTTCAACTTCGAAGTTACCAAATTCCAGTGTAAATTCACCATTATCGATGAATTCTTTATTGTGCCACCCCTCATAATCAGAAAATGCGACCATGCGTGGATACCACTGAGCAAGCAAAAAGATATCATTCCCATCCTGAAAAGTTTCATACCCACTTCTTGCTCTTACAGCATTTTCTTCGAGTAACATGTTTTCCCAATCTACTGAGATTTTTACTTCGTCGTTTGATATTAATGGCATTGGGAGGTTGATTCTCATTAAGGTACCAACATTAAAAGTTTCGACGTCTTGATTGTTTACTTTGACAGAAAGATTTTTGAGTCCAGCTGAAAAATCATCTAAAAAATTCTGCTCTCTTAATTGTTCAAAACTAATTCTCTCAGACCTAGAGAAGGTTTCAGTCAGCCTGTGAATAGAATCCTCTTTAAATCTATTTTGATCCAATTGAAGCCAAACATAATTTAATGTGTAAGGTGAGTTATTTTTGTATGTGATCTCAAGCTCTCCACTAATAGAGCGACTCTTCTCATCTAGTTCAACTTGAATAAAATAATCAACTTCTTGTTGCCAATAATCGTTTCCTGGGCTACCGGAAGCAGTTCTTAATTCATTAGGAGTTGGATAATATTCTTCAAGCTGCCTAAATTTATCTTCAAAAGAACCCTTCGATTGATCAATCTGAGAGGATAAGCTAATCGAAAAAAAAAACAGGATAAATAATTTATTATTTTTCATTTGAATCAACCTCTTCGGCTTTACCTTCAACAATTCGTCCTTCATTTGATTGATTCCGATTGATATTTGATTGTTGTTTTCTTTTCCATGGTGGCTTTGACCAATCGACTCTGTTGTCTCTTTGAGTTTGTTTCTTTGAAGCTTTCACCTTGCCTAAATTAAAAAAAATAAACAAAGATATTATTGTAAGTAAACCAAAGATCAAAGCATTCATTAACTTATCGAGACCTCAATTTCATCAGCAATCTCAAGATTTCAAGGTATAACCACACTAATGTCACCATTAAAGCAAATGCACCGAACCACTCCATATATTTTGGAAGCCCTAACTCGGACCCCTGTTCAATAAAATCAAAATCTAGAACTAAATTTAGTGCCGCAATTGCTACAACAAATAAAGAGAATCCGATTCCAAAAATCCCGTTAGAATGAATAAACCCAATACCAGAACCAAAAAAGGACATAATAAAACTTACTAAGTACAAAATTGCTATTCCTGCTGTAGCAGAAAAGATCATTAATCTGAAATTTTCAGTAGGTTTAATGAGCCCACTTTTATAAAAAAATAAGAGAGACGCAAGTGTTCCAAACGTAAGTCCAATAGCTTGGATGGCTATTCCAGGATATTGAATTTCAGCAAATAATGATATTGCTCCAAGTGCTAATCCCTCAAGAAATGCATATATAGGTGATGATATTCCTGCATTTCTAGGAACAAATATTGTGTAAAGAGCCGCACCAAAGCCTCCAAGTATACCAATCCAAATTAAGGCCATGTTAGGCACATTCCAACCTATTAACGCTCCAAAAAAGCACAAACCAAGCAGAATGCCTGTCTTATTTACTGTACCGGAAAGAGACATAGCATCAGTGCCGACGAAACTCCCCTGTTGTGAAAATTTATTACCAAAAGCAGGATTGCCTGAACGCCCAAACATATTTAAAGCTCTATGATTTGCCATAAGATCTCCTTATTATTCATTTAAGATTTAGGATATTTTACAATTTTGTAAAGCTTTCACCAATTAACGTAACGCTTTCTAATTTGTGATGGTTTTTTTTCGAGAGCAAATCGTTCAAAAGAAACATTTTTAAATGTTCTTTTTGAAAATTTTGATAGCTCTTGTTCATCCAACTGCATAGTCAAGTCTTGTAAAGTAAAGTTATTTGATTGGTTTACCACTGGAGGAAACTTCGAATGATCTATGCTTAAGATAGTGGCTTTTCTCCCTGCACCTTCCAATTTCAGATTATCTTTTTTAATCACTAACACTTTTTCTATGTTGAATTCACCTGCTGTTAGTCTTATCACATCCCCTTCATTTGCAATTTCTAGTGCCTCATAAATATTAAAAAAGTTATTTTTAGCATTTGGCTTAACTATTATTAATGCAGCGTGCGTGATACTTATAAATAGCGATAATGATAGGTAAACAAGAATCTTAGTATTAAGCAGAAATTTCGTCAAAGTTCTCTAACGGCTTTTCAAGCTCATTCCAATCACATTCAAAATCATCTGGAGCATGCTCAAACTCAAGCAAACCTAACTCATCAAATTTAGGCCTTACATTATCTGTTAAAAGTCCAATTCTAGAAAGATTTGGAATTACTCTTGAAAACAAAAAGTTCCTAAAAGTATTATTCGCTGAAGTCTGTAATGTAAATTCTCTAGCCTCATCTTCACTCATCTTGAGATATTTTTGCATTGCTCTTGTATTAATTAATCTTTCTCTAGAAATAACACATGCTTCAAAGGCAAACTCTGCTCTTTCTTCACGCTCCTCATCAGTTAAAGTTTTAACAAAATCTTCTAAATAATTGATGCCGAAAGTTACGTGTCTGGCTTCATCTCTAATAACATAATGTAGTAGCTGAGTCAGTAGTGGATCTTTAGATAATTGTTTGAGCATTTGGAATGCAGCTAGAGCTAGCCCCTCAATGATAATCTGCATGCCAATAAATTTAAGATCCCATCTTGGATCAGTTAATATTTTATCAAGCAACGCTTTAAGATTTTTGTTTATTGGATAATGCATACCAACTTTTTCTTGAAGATATCTATTAAAGACCTCAACATGTCTTGCTTCATCAAATGTTTGTGATGCTGCATAGAGTTTTGCATTGAATGTTGGAGCACAAGAAGTGAGTTGAGAAGCAACTAAGAGAGCACCTTGCTCACCATGCAAAAATTGGCTCATCAGTTCAGCTAGGTCATGTCTATTAAACTCAAGTTTTTCTTCATCAGATAGTGCTTTGTATGCTTCTAAAGCCTCATGAGGAAGATCTTCATCAGCCTGCATAAAAAATTCATCTTTTGGATGAGTGTATTCCCAATTCAAATCAATCGAACCATTCCAATTTAATTCTTTACCCAACTCATATAATTTCTTTATTCTGTTATCTGCAACTGTGTAATCCCAGTTATAGGCACCTGTTAATGGAGTTTTAAAGATCTCGCATATGTCCTCTACATTCTTGGAGGTAAGATTTAGTTCATTATATTCAGTATCAAAGTGAATAATGTCTTCTGGTGGCCCTTCTTTTTTTGTAATCTTCATGGTTTCATTATATAAATTATTAGGCAGTCTTTAAAGAAGTATCGGTAAGAAGCTGCGTTAACTCGTTAAGTAATACTTCACCCAATTCTTCGGCTCTATTAATAGTAATGGATCGATCATAATATTTAGAAACATCATGCCCGATTCCTATGGCTAATAATTCTACATATTTTGATAATTCTATTTTATTAATTACGGCCTTCAGATGATTTTCTAAATAATCACTATGATTTGAGGACAATGTGCTGTCATCTACTGGTGCTCCATCTGAAATAACAATTAAAATTTTTCTTTGTTCTTGTCTGGGTAATAATCTCTTAAATGACCACAAAAGTGCCTCACCATCAATATTTTCTTTTAGCAGTCCCTCTCTAAGCATAACTCCAAAGTTTTTTCTTGAACGCCTAAAGGGATCATCAGCAGACTTAAAAATAATATGTCTTAGATCATTTAATCGTCCAGGATTAGCATTACTTCCTTGGCTAATCCACAATTTTCTTGCCTCACCGCCTTTCCAATGCTTCGTTGTAAATCCAAGAATCTCAGTTTTAATATTACATCTATCAAGGGTACTGCCTATGATATCTCCACAAATTGCAGCAAGAGTCATTGATCTTCCGCGCATAGAACCAGAGCTATCAATTAAAAGTGTAACTACAGTATCTTTGAACTCATTTTCCGATTCTAGTTTGAAACTTAATGGTGAGCCAGGTTTTGTGATAACTCTTGATAATCTTGCAGTATCAAGAATGCCTTCATCAAGATTAAAACTCCACTCTCTCTTTTGTTGTGCCATGAGCAGCCTTTGAAGACGATTAGCTAATTTTCCTATTGTAATTTTGTGAGGTTCAATAAATCTATCAAGCTGCTCGCGCAATCTTCTTATTTCCTGCTCTGTTGCAAGATCTGAAGCATTAATTACTTCATCGAACTTATCTGTAAATGCATAATATGGCTGATTACTTTTCGCAAAATCCTGTTCAAAAAATTCTCGATCAATATCAATCTCCTCTTGAACAGAAGTATCATCAACCTCAGAAGCTTCATATTCAACGTCATCGATTGCATCAACTTCATCAATAGATGAATCAACATCTTCTGTTTCCGTAGTTTGAGAATCATTGTTTTCATCTTCAATATCCTGATCATTTCCTTGGGTCTCATTATCATGATTACTATGGGATTGATCTTCGTCATCATCAAGCACAATTATTTTCTTTAAAATTTTAATTGCCTGACTCTCAAAGTTGTCCTGATCTTCTAGGTAGTCAATTAACTTTTCAATACTTTTCTTGTGTGGATTTAGAATCTTTTTAATTGACCTAAAAAGGGTTATGGTGCTGGATGGCATTTTTATGCCATACAATTCTTTTAAAAAAATATTTAGAGCTATGGGAGGTATTGAATTTTTTTCATCATAATTTGCAAAGGCTTCATTAAATCGATTTGCAGTCGATGAAGCAATATTGGATATGGTTCCTTCATAGGTTTTACCACCTAAAATTTCAACTCTCGCAAGTTCTAATTCATTGAGATATTGTTTATATCTTGAATCAATCATTTTGGGACTTTCTTTGTGAAAAAGATTCCAAAATGCCTGAGAGTCAATCTCACCTCTCCATTTATTCAATTGTCTTCTTGAATTTGGTGGCTGGTCGATATTTAGTTTGTTTGATTGAGGTATACGTTCTGGACTTTTTGCTTCAATAAAAAGATCTTTAGACCTAGAAATTGCCTTGGCTGTTGACTCACCCGCAGTTTGTAAGAATTTTCTTTTATGTTGCCAAGACATTAACTAGTTTTCAGTATGGCCTTCTGCAAAACAGCGTTGAAAATATTCTTCAAGCATGGGTTTTTCTGTCTCATCACATTTATTAAGAAAACTTACTGCAAAAGAATCCTCAATGTCATTAAAAATTATAAAGTTTTGTGCCCAACTTAAGACCGTTCTTGGCGACATTAATGTAGATATATCTCCATTCGCAAATCCTTGCCTGGTAAGATTTGCAAGTGTAATCATTTTTTTTATTAATTCATCATCATTTAGTTCAGGGACTTTGGAAGAAATAATTTTAAATTCTTGATTATTTGGCAAATAATTCAAAGCACTTAAGATGTGCCAACGATCCATTTGACCTTGATTAATTTGCTGCGTGCCATGATAGAGACCAGAAATATCCCCCAAGCCAACTGTATTGGTTGTTGCAAATAGCCTGAATCCAGGATGCGGCTCCAACACTTTATTTTGATCTAACAAGGTTAGCTTACCTTCAACTTCTAAGACCCTTTGTATAACAAACATCACATCAGGCCTTCCAGCATCATATTCATCAAATACAAGCGCAACTGGATTTTGAAGTGACCATGGCAATATTCCTTCTTTGAACTTGGTAACCTGCTTACCATCTTCCAATTCAATTGCATCTTTGCCAAGGAGATCTATTCTACTTATATGACTATCAAGGTTGACTCTTATGCAAGGCCAATTAAGTCTTGCAGCAACTTGCTCAAGATGAGTTGATTTACCAGTACCATGAAAGCCTTGGATCATCACTCTTTTATTAAACATAAATCCAGCAAGAATTGATGTTGTGGTTTGTTTATCAAATACATATACGTCATCAATATTGGGAACCAATTCTGTAGTTTCTGCAAAACCATAGACATCAAAGCCAACATCAAAACCAAATGTTTTTTTGGTATTTATCTTTTTTTTGGGTTGATCAGGTAGATCTATGTAATTATTATCAATCATTTTTTTAAATAGGAAGCATATGCTAACTGTAGAATCCTTTTTGATCTAGTTTTTATGTGATAATTATGCATATTAATGAATAAAGCTCTTAAAAATACCCTTAATCTTTTCAATCTTACGAAAATTGATGCAAATTTATTTGTTTGGGATGGAACAAGCACAGGCTATGGAAGGATCTTTGGTGGACAAGTTATGGCGCAATGTTTGATGGCTGCGTATAACACGATTCAAGAAAAAAGATATGCTCATTCGTTTCATTCCTATTTTTTAAGACCTGGAGATATTGATAATAAGATTGTCTTTGATGTTGACAGAATTAGAGATGGTAAAAGTTTTACCACAAGAAGAGTAAGAGCAATACAAGG